>ERZ808270.60-NODE-60-length-71851-cov-4.926333_pt1 | contig 71851 bp, 61 predicted proteins | sample MGYA00521082_ERZ808270 | MGnify/ENA primary metagenome ERZ808270 (study PRJEB31516, sample SAMN03275594) | gut metagenome | biome: mammalia-associated habitat; material: feces | host: Papio cynocephalus | place: Kenya | collected 2012-07-27 ... | reverse complement strand
TCATTATGTCAGATATAAGCGCAGCGCGGGAAGTTCGCGTGAAGGAAAATGCTTGTTTATAGACGAAAAGCTGTATAAAGCGATGGCAAAATGGAGCGAATGCGGCTTGAAACCGAAAACGGATCTTGCCTCGTGGGAATCATATAAAGCGCTGTCGCTCAGCAGCATCAAAGGGATAGTAAAAATTCCTTTGGAAGGTATTTTGTTTGTTCCGGATTACAAAAGTACGTTTACGGACGAGGTGGTTTCCGTTGAACTACAGGACGGAATGCTGACCGCCGAACATAAGCAAACGGAAATAACCAATGATATCTGGGATGGGGAAAGTCTTTTGGACGAAAGCGTGTTTCAGGGAAATTATGCGGATAAGCATATGCTTTTACTGCGTAATAAATTTTTCAAATCGTGCGCCTTCCGTACGAAAATGCAAAAGTGGTTTCAGGACAAAAATATAACACTGAAAGAATTGAAATCGCGCGGATTCGTAACGTTCGCAACGGATATTAACCAAATTGTAATGGTAACCACGCCGAACAGCCTGAAATATCTGAAATTCGCGGGCGGCTTTACGGAAAGAAATATCTGCAAATGGATAGAAAATATAAACGATACTTTCGGCGTGGTAAAATGTGATAAAAGCACGAGATTTTTTCACGGAAAAATGGTGCAAAGCAGTTATCAATTGCTGAATACGTTGGGTTTAACGGAAACGCAAGCCGCAGAGTTGTTGCAACCGAGCATAGATTATATTACGTTGCTTCGGAAAGACGTAGATTTTATGCGGTATCATTTTACAGACGCATTTGCGCGTGAAAAAGACGACGAAGAACCTGTTCGCCCGGACGGGATTGCCGATCGTGTCGACGTGATTTTTACGTTGATGCATAAATGCCCGCATTTTAACGAAACGGAGTTATACGTTAATTTTCGTAACGATGTGGTAAAGAGCCTGAAAGAACGACTGAAACGCGGGCATATTTTGTTAAACGGCACGAATGCAACATTATTCGGCAACGGACCGGAACTTTTGAAATATATCGCGGGGGAAGAAATAATAAGCGAATTGCATACGATCGTGATAAGAATACGGGAACTTATGTAATCAATCCGGAACAGGCTGAAACCGTAAGAATGATTTACGATTTGTATTCTGCGGGAAAAGGAATGTCGCAAATCCGTGATGAAATGATTAGGCGAAAACGAAAAGACAGTTATGGACTGATCAGATGGGAAAACACTAAAATAGCTCGTATACTGCATAATGCTACTTATAAGGGGTATCAAGGGTATTTAAAATCGCGCAGAAATAACTTTCTCGATCAGAAAACTATCAGAAATCGCGATGAAGATACTTATTTGTATGTGAAAGGTGCTTTTGAGCCGATTATTAGTGAAGAACAATGGGATAGGTGTAAAGAGATAAGAGAATAGAAAAAACGCCATTGTACTTATTTTACGCAAGTCCTATCGCACAGAAGTAAATTCGCTTCTTCGTCCAACTCAATGGCAAGATCTTTTGGTGCGAGTTTATATGTAGCAGAAGAGCAATCGGCTATACGATACATATTGTAATTATACCCTATCGGGTGTTTTTAATATAAATATTAAAACAATCAACCCGATAGGGTATATTTTATATAAAAACGCTTGACAAACGTCCCGAAAAGGTATAAAATAAGGATACTATGAAAGTGATAAGCGAATTTATAAAGCAAAACAGAAAAGCGATGGGGCTGACGCAAGAAGAATTTGCAATGCGTGCGGGGTTAGGTCTTCGCTTTGTTCGCGAATTAGAACAGGGCAAGAAAACGTTGCGGCTCGATAAGGTGAATCAGGCGTTGGCTGTGTTTGGTGCGCAAGTAACGGTAGGGAGAATAGAAAGAGATGAGTGAAACATACAGAAATGCCTATATTTATGTGCGGAACGTGTTTGCGGGCGTGTTGTCTGAAACGGACTACGGATATTCTTTTAAATACAACGAAGAATATTTACAAAGCAAAAACGCTACTGCCGTCAGCCTGACGTTGCCTCTTACGAAGAACGAGTACAGGGAAAAAATTTTGTTTCCGTTTTTCGACGGACTGATTCCCGAAGGTTGGCTGTTGGATATCGTAACGCATAATTGGAAAATTTCGCCGAGCGACAGATTCGGGGTGCTTTTGGTCGCTTGTAAAGACGCGATCGGGAATGTGAGCGTAAGGGATAGAAAAATATGAAATGTTTATGTTGCGGTAAAGAATTTACGTCTAAGGCGTCCGCGGAAGAATTGGAAAGCGGTTGGCATAAAAAATGCGTAAAAGCGTTTTTCGGTTGCACTAAGTTACCGTTGTTGGACATTTCGGAAGACGCGCTGAAAAAACTTGCCGAAGAAAGCACAAACAAGGGGTTTACCGTACCCGGTGTGCAAAAGAAATTGTCGTTGCATTTAACGGAAGAAGGCGCATCGCCGAGGCTTACGCTTATCAATTATCCTACGGGATATATTTTTAAGCCGCAAACGGAAGAATATGAAAATTTGCCCGAAGCCGAGTATCTGATCATGCAAATGGCAAAGCAAGCGGGAATAAAAACCGTACCGTTTGCGTTAATCAAAATGAATAACAGCGAGCTTGCCTATATTACCAAAAGAATTGACAGGGTGCAGGCGGACGGCAAGACTCAAATGCTTGCGATGGAAGATTTTTGTCAACTTGACGAGCGCTTAACAGAAGATAAATATAAAGGCTCTTACGAACGTTGCGCCAAGGTGATAAAAAGGTATTCGTCGATTGCGAAATTCGATTTAACGGAGCTTTACTTGCGTTTGGTGTTTTCGTTTGTGGTCGGCAATTCGGATATGCACTTAAAGAATTTTTCGATGATAGAGAAAGCCGAAGGAAGCGGCGAGTACGTTTTGTCGGGTGCTTACGATTTATTGCCCGTGAACGCGGTGATTCCCGAAGATGAAGATGAGTTTGCCTTGACGATGTGCAAGAAAAGACGTAAAATCACGCGAAAGGATTTTTTGTTGTTTGCGGAAGGAATCGGCATAGAGAAAATCGCGGCGGAAAAAATGCTTTCGATGTTGATAAAGAAGAAAGAAACGTTACTTGCGATGTGCAACGAATCTTACTTATCCGAAACCTTAAAAGAACGTTTAAAAGCAATTATTTCGGCACGTATAGACGTTTTATCCGAATAAAAATTTGTAAAGTATTTCGAAAGAGTGCTTTCCGTTGTAGTTTGAGCACAAGTTAAAGGAATGAAGTAAATTTTGAAATAACAATACTAAAAATTATTTAACATTTTTGTGTGATATTTAAATGAAACGATTAACGCAAATGCGCATAGACGACGAATTGCCGAAGTCGGAGTATTTGGAATTCAAATCCGATTTAGAAAGAAAAAAGATGTGTTGGTTAGGCAACGTTCTACGCTCGACTCAAAAACTTCTTATGATTCCGGCTTCAATAAAACGAAGAAATGGCTATTACCGTTATTGGACAATATCGTATAAATGATTAAGTGATTTTACGCGGCAGGGGATAATGATGAATATAGACGAAAGGAAAATACTGATTGTTCAATTTAATCAGAAAACGGAAAAATGGGAAGATATTACGAAACACGTTCAATGGTTTGACGGTAGCGGAAATGCGTGCAGAATAAAGTATGCAGGCAAAAGCACTTTCTATTGGAAAAGTTGGAATGACCTTAGGATTATAGATAAGCCGCTAACTGTGAATATAGTCGGGAAAATAATTTATTGTGATAAAGTACCGGTATACGGTTTGCGCGAAATAATACAGTTTAATTCTTATTTTAAATTATTTTATACTTCGGGGTATACAAGGTTAGTCAAGCGCAATCGCATAAAAATCGTCAGCGATATTACCGAAACGAAGGAGATAAAAAGTTTTATCGACTATTTGAAATCCGTTGCGGTATTAATGCCGAAAGAAGACGGACAAAATTTTTTATTGAATCAGTTAGATAAATTAACTGTTTTAGAAGATTCCGTTCTCGGAAAATTTTTGCAAGGAAAACTTGGCAGGCGAGATAATAAAAAGTTAATAATTTTTCCGTTCGATACGAATTCTTCTCAACGACTTGCGGTGAAGAGGGCTTTGGAGGAGGATTTGTCCGTGATACAAGGTCCTCCGGGTACGGGGAAAACAGAAACGATTCGCAATATCGTGGCAAATTACGTTGCAGGGGGCGGTTGCGTTGCTGTGGTTTCAGGACTTAATGTAGCTGCAAGAAACGTTCAAGAAAAATTTGAATCGACCGGTTTTGGTTATTTAAATGCTTTTCTGGGAAAGGCGAAACACGTAAAAAAGTTTTTCGAATCGCCACATGAAAATATCAAACAGATTGAGAAAATCGATAAAACGAATAGCGAACGTTTATTAAAAGAAGCAAATGAGGGTACTGAAACTTATCTAAAATATAGTTTGGATATTGCAAGAATCGTTCAATCTGTCTCCGAGTATGAAGCGGAAAAAGAAATAAACGATGCCGAATATCATATAAAAAATAGAATCGTTCCTCAAGAGTTGACAAAGAAAAAATATACCGGTGCAAAACTTCTGGAACTGGCGTCTGTTCTTGAAACATTGCCTGAAAAGAAAATAACGGGATTTTTTAACAGAGCGCGATTTTTATTCAGATTCGGTATAATAAAAGTAAAAGAAATTGCAAAAAACAGAGAAGATTCCATAGAGTACCTGAAAAATAAATATTATGACGTTAAGATTTCGGAACTTAACGACGAAAAGAATAAAAAACAAGAATTTATCGATACGAATAATTTAAGCGAACTGCTTAAAGAACAAAAAGATTTATCCATGAAGATCTTTTTGTCCTGTTTACGGGAAAGATACGAAAATTTTTGTGAACGTCCATTTTCGATAAAAAATTATAAATCATATTTTAATAATTTTACAAAAAGGTATCCTATCGTGTACAGCACGACGCATGCGTTAAGAAGTTGTACCGGTGATAATTTCCTGTATGACTGCGTGATTATAGACGAATCGAGTCAGGTAGATCTGATCAGCGCAACAATAGCCTTTTCCGTGGCGAAAAGGGTTGTCCTCGTAGGAGACGAAAAACAGTTGCCGCATGTTGTAAAATCTCAGTTGATTACTAAGTTAAACGATATTTTTGCTAAATACAAGTTACCGGATTATTTCGATTACGCTAAAAACAGTATATTGCATTGTGTATTGAGGAAAGAGAAAAATATCGTTTCAACATTGTTGAACGAACATTACAGATGCGATCCGCAGATTATAGGTTTCTGCAATAAAAGATTTTATAACGGCGAACTGGTAATCCGAACGCCGCATATCGAAGGAAACGGCGTAACGATTATTTCTCACGGCTCTCACTTTGAGCGGGACAGGTCCAACGAGAGGGAAGTCGACATTATCGAAAAAGAGATTATAAAAGAGTTGCCTGCGGAAAAGACCGGAATTATCGCTCCGTATAATAACCAGATTGCTTTATTAAACGAACGATTCGGCGATAGCGGCTATGTAATCGATACAATACATAAATTTCAAGGAAAAGAGAAGGATTATATCATATTGTCCACAGTCGCCAATAAGATTAGAATTTATGAGGACGAAGAACTGGTTGACTTTTTAAATAATCCGAATCTTATAAACGTCGCAATATCGCGGGCGAAAAAGAGATTGTATATTCTTGCGAGCGAAGAAGTCCTCGGACAGGAAGGTTCGATACTGAGAGATTTATCAAAATATTACGAGTATTATTGTAGTGAAACGAAAAAACTGAAAACCAACGTGTTTTCCGTCTTTGACCTGATGTACGACGATTACGCGCCTATACTTGAAAAAACAAAGAAAGAACTTTTGAATATATCTTCTTTTGCAAGCGAAAATATAATTGCGACGGTGATTGACGAGATTTGCCGAAGCGGGGAATACGGAACGCTCGGATACAAATTCAATTATCCTTTGAAATACGTTATAAAAACCGCTTCGCTCAGCGATGCGGAAGATATAAAATTTGTTTCCAATATAAATACTCATTGCGATTTTCTTATATACAATAAATTGAACAAGGAAATCGAAATGGTGGTGGAGGTTGACGGAAGCCAACATAAGGAAGATGTACAGGCCGCACGCGACAGGAGAAAAGATCGTCTGCTGACGGCGGCGGGAATTAAGATTTTACGCCTTCCGACAACAACGATTGAGTGTAAAGAAAAAATAATTGCCGTATTGACGGGAGCGGATATCGAAGTATAAACAGCCCGATACGATTGAAGAAAGTAAAACGATTGCAAAAAGAGGCGGAAAAGTAGCAAAAAACGCAAGAACGGATATCGAAAGTCAGTTGGGGCAATCGATAATTTCTCCGCTTAATGCAAGCGACAAGCCCGCGCTTGAAGTGAAAACGGATAACGACGAAGAAAAAGATTAAAACCGCTTTATAATTTGGGGAAAATGTAATGGATAAGATAGAGGAATTATTAAAAAATCAGCAGACAGACTTGCAAAAACAAGCATTAACTGATACCTCGTATAAAAATATAGATCATAGTCTTAGCGATGACGATACAAATTCTGAATTGGCAACGTATGGGGATGCTATATTGAAACTCGCGCTGTGTAAAATTTATCGAAGAGATAAAAAACGCGGAATGCAGTTTTCCGAAAATCTTTCTGATTGGAAAAAGAAATATGAAAGCGATGAAGTTTTAGTGCGTGTTGTTGCGAAGCATTATAACTTGTTGGGCTTTCTTAGATACGATGAAAAGGGAAACGGAAAACCCGAAGAGCAAAAGCCACAGGACTATGAGCATAAAGGACACAACGAGGGCAGGCATAAATATATTGCAACCGCAATGGAGGCGTGCATTGCCGCTGTTTATATCGAAAGCAATGAGAAGGACGAAAACGGCGAAAATGAAGTCATTGAAATCGTAAAAAAATGGATACGATGGATTGACAAAGAGACAAATTCTTCAAATACATAAAACGTAAAAATACAATTAAATAAAAAACGAAAAGGAAGCCGATAAAAAGTCGGGCTTCCTTTTTGTATGCGGTTGTCGGGAGAGACCCCGGCAATTTTTATTCTTAACAAAGGAGCGATAAATGCAAAATTACAATCGGTATCGTCCGCTGTGAACGGACGAAAAATAAACAAAAAAAATTAAAAAATGAGGAGGATAAATGGAAGAAAAAAGATTAAACCAATTTATGTTTTACGATTCCGCATTACATGGCGATGTTTTTATAAAAACGGTTATACTGCAGTTAATCTTGATTGGTGGAAAATTCAGAAGAAATGCGGGAAAACAGCGCGTGAAGCAAAAATATAACGCTCTGCACGGTGAAAAACATTGATAATTTTTTACGGCTGTGTTAAAATATAAGTAACTTTAAAGGTTTTTTGCGGTATACCGTCGAGAAATTTGAAGAAAACATCAACGCGGGAGAAGATAAACATGCCTCGGATTGAAACCGAATCGCTGCAGCGGCATTTAAAAACGCATAGCGAACGTTCCGATGACGACAGAGCCGCCGTCGCGGTATTGCAGACGTTTTTGCGCTCCGGAGGAAAAATCAACACAAAATTCGAAAGTAACGATAAATGGCCGAATACCGACGGAACCTTCGAATTTGTTTCCGAACCGGCCGTTTCGAAACAACCGGAACAGAATTTTTTCGTTCAGATTAAAGGCACGCGCGATTATTCCGAGAAAGACGGCTCCGTAAAATATTTATTGCAAAACTTTGCTTTTCCTGCGTATATTTTCAGCGAAGTTACGGCGGATCCCGGAATTCTGTTCGTTGTCCTCAATCCCGGAACACGCGGGGAGGAACGCGTGTTCTGGAAGTATATGTCCGCAGAATTTATCCATGATATCGATTATCGTCGGAACAGCTGTACGCTGACGTTCACGCCGGACGAAGAAATAAAAAATACCGACGAAAGCATAGACGCATTCTGTAAATGTCTGACGGAAATCGGTCGCCGTCATTCTTTTGTAAAAAAGCTTGAAAACCGCAGTTACGGCAGGCAGGATATACTGAAAATCATCGCCCGTTGCGATGAAGAAATTACGGAAAGCATCGCAAGGATCGACTTGTATAACGATACCCGCGATAACGTTTCCAGACGTATTCTTTCTAAACTGGAGGACCTTTGCGGCGCGGCATTGCTGCTGAACGCGCTGCGCGACGGGGAAAATTCGGCGTGTCTGCAACAGGCGTGGGAACACGCGTTGTTGGACAGAAAGACGAAATATCTGAGTGATTTTCTCAGAAAGTTAAAATATATCGCCCGCAGAATTCCCGACGACGGACAATCGGCGCGGCTGATGAATCAATACTATGATTTTTTGTGGCAGATACGCCGCGATCTGAAAAAAGACGGAATAGAGATTCTTGCAAATCTGGAACAATTTCCGCGTGAATTCGACGCGACGGAAAAATCGTATTACGAACTGATTGCGCACACCATAGAATCGCATATCGCGGTGCGGCAACAGAAGAACCGGGTATTCAGCAAAGCGCGGTACTATGTTGAAAAGCAGACGCCTTTTTACGTTGACGGTAAAAGATATTACGAAATAACGCTGCAGCTCGCGGGAATATACGCAACGAAATTCAATCGCCTCACGGTGTATTCCGAAGAATACTTTTCCACGTCTTATTCGGTGCAGATTGCCTATGAGACTGCGGAACTCTCGCTTTGGAACGTTAAGACAGACATAAAACTGATTACCGACTGGAAGGTATCGATCGACCCGTTTTGCCTGAATAAACTAGCCGAGATGATTCGGCTGAAAATGGCGATAAATTCCGGGTACAACGAATACGATTCCCTAATGAAGTATCTCACAAAAACCGGCATGAATCTGACGGATTTTATCGATTGCGGCGAAAGCAATTTCAATCGCGGCATCGAAGAAATTTACGCTGCGGCGAATACGGATTATTTCAGGCAGGTTCTGCTCAGGCTGAGAAAATATTTTGGCGCGGACGCGCAAACGGACGGCAAAAATACCATACGCTATTTGTTGATTCGTATGCGGGAAGAATCGATTACGGCGGCTATGCCGGATCCGTTCCATCCGCCGATTGACTGCGACGAAGTATATCTGAGTTCGAAATGTATTCCGTTTGAACGAAACCCGTTCCTTTCGAATTTCGCGGGAAGAAAAAACAACAGATACACCGTGGATAAAGACGCCGTGCGTGCGGCGGGATACGATAAAATCGATGTTGTCCGCCCGTATCTGGCAATCAAAAAAGCCATCGGAGAAACGGGAGAAATTTACTTCGACGAAAGTATTGCGGGCACCGGACATCCGGAAGAGAAAATCGAAAAATTCAATGCCGCTCTGGATGGATGGGAAAGAAAAAACGGTTTTATTCTGAAAACCGAAAACGGGAAAGTATACATCGATTCTTTCGAACGGGACACGCTTTTCATCCTGCAACGCCTGCTTGAACTTTCCCGTGCGGGGAACAAGGGGCAGGAAATCATCAATAAGAATTACGTCAGAAGCCGTGAAGCGCAATTTTCCGATCCGTTGAAGCGACAGGCGCTGGAAAAAATATTTGTTTCTTCCAGAGTATTTATGATTTACGGCGCGGCGGGCACGGGAAAGACCACGCTTATTAATTATATTGCCGCTCTGACGGGCAACAGGAAAAAATTATTTCTGACAAAAACGCATACGGCGTTGCAGAACTTACGGCGGGTACTCGATAATCCGGGGGCGAATTCCGACTTCGTAAGCATCGACAGTTTTACGAAAAAAGTGAAACTGCGGGATTATAACGTGATTTTCGTGGACGAATGCAGTACGATAGATAACCGTACGATGGCAAAGTTTTTCGGAAAAATCGGCGAAGACGCGCTGGTGGTGCTGGCGGGGGACGTAGGGCAGCTGGAAGCGATCGATTTCGGCAACTGGTTTGTATACGCCAAAGAGATGATTCCCGACTGCGCGAAAACCGAACTTCTCAACACGTGGCGCACGAATTGCCCCGAACTGCTGTCGCTCTGGAACGAGATTCGCGAGAACGGAATACTCGTGCGGGAAAAACTTTCGCCGGACGGCGCTTTTTCGGAAGAAATCGGCGAAAACGTGCTGACAAAACTTTCCGAAGGCGAAGAGGACGAGGCGGTATTGTGCCTGAATTACGACGGCAAATTCGGTCTGAACAACATGAACGCGTTATTTCAGGCAAAAAACACAAATCCGCCGTATACCTGGCAGGAGTGGACGTATAAAGTCGGCGATCCCGTATTGTTTACGGATTCGAAACGCTTTTCCGCGGTGTTTTACAATAACCTGAAAGGGAGAATCGTAAACATCGAAAAAAAGAACGAACATCTTACTTTCACCGTGGATATCGACAGGCTGCTTTCCGAAAGCGACTGCACGGACGATGCGGAGTACATAGAAACGTTTGAAAACGCTACGAGAGTGCGTTTTACCGTTTACGATACCGACGGGCGGCGAAAATTTCCGGTGGGCGGAGACGCGGGCAACGCGCCCGGAATTTAAAAAAACTTATTCAAAAATTGTGAAAATTATGTGAAAAAAGTTTCACGCAAGGCGATTTGCCTTGAAATATCTTTCGTATAAGTGTATAATAAATATAAAGCTGAAATATCCGCTGCGGCGGACGGACGAAACGGACGCGATTGTTTGCCTGAAAATCGGCGGACAATCGTTTTTTCATGCACGGGCGCGCGTCGGAAAAAAGGCGTTCAAAAATAACGAAAAAACGCGTTCAAAAATATTTCCGCCCGTGCGCACCGGGCAACCGTATGCAAACGCATGCGAACGCGACCGGTCGGATAAAAAACGGCGGCAAAAATACAAACCGGGGGGAGCAAGACGAATGGATCCGAGAAAAAACATACAAAGAATTCTCATAAGCATTGCTCTTGTGCTTTGCAACGTGGCGCTCATCGTAACTGCCGTCGTGTTCACCGTGGTGTATTCCCGTACAACGCGCGATAAGCAGGAAAAAATCATGCTGGATAATTTCTGCAACACCATGGAAACGATGAAGCAGATTTCCCAGAACCATTTCGACGCCGAATTTTCCATCGTAACCGACTGGAGTGCTTATATTTCGGAAAAGCAGATGACGAAGGAAGAAGCCCTCGGCTATATCCGCGAAGCCACCGCGGAAGAAACGCAGGAAGCGCACATCGTGGATATGGATACGTACGAGGCGTGGAGCACCGCAACCACGGACGGCAGCAACGAAATCATCACGTATTCTTATTTCAATTCTGCCGACAACGTCGATTCTTACGACGAATTTATCCGACGGATGAATCAGGTGTTCAACGGCGCGAAAAGCATTTTAGGCAGGTACCGCCTCCGCGAATCGCAGCGCATCGTGGTAAGCGCGGGCATCCGCGTGCCGTTGAGCCTTCCGGGCGGAGAAAGCAAAGATTATCTTCTGCTCCGCATCATCCCCATCGACAACGTTAAAAAACTCTGGGTATTCCCCACCGCGTACGATTCCATGGAAGTGGGGCTTGTGGCGGCGAATTACGATTACGTGATTCCCTCGTACGCGATGCGTTCCGAAAATTTCATCGAATTCGTACGCTATTATAATTTCGGCGACAATCCCGAACAAGCCGACGCGTTTTTATCGCAGATGCAGGAACAATCTTCCGGGCTGATGACGCTGAACGATTCGCGCGGCAAATCCTGCTACTGGTACTATTCGCGGCTGGAAGATTTCGTCGGGCTGGACATCATGGGCTATATTCCCGTTGCCTCGCTGCAGGCGGAGGGGAACGACCTGTTCATCGTTGCCGTGGTGGCGGGCATCATGGCGCTTTTGATTCTGGCGGACGGCGCCTATATTCTGGGCATCAATCGTCGATTGAAAGAAACGGCGGAAGCCGCCAAACAGGCAAGCTATTTGAAAACGCGTTTCTTATCCACCATGTCGCACGATATCCGCACGCCGCTCAACGCCGTTCTCGGCATGACGGAGCTTGCGCAGCGCAACATCGACGACCCCGCCTACGTGCGCGAGTGCCTTAGAAAAATTTCCGTTTCGGGCAATCATCTGCTCACGTTAATCAACGACATTCTGGAAATCTCCCGCGTGGAAAGCGGCAAGGTAAGCATCACGCCCGCGCCGTTCAACGTAAAAGAATTCGTGGACGGGCTGGAAGTCATCATCCGTTCGCAGGCGGTGGGGCACGGGCTGACGTTCGACGTCTGCGTAGATCCGCTGCCGTACGAGTGTCTTTCGGGCGACAGGCTCCGCCTTTCGCAGGTGTATCTCAATCTTCTGAACAACGCCGTCAAATATACGCCGCCCGGCGGCAGCGTAAGGCTGGAAGTGCGGGAAGAAACGCAGGAAAACAACCGCAGCGTGCTTCTTGTTGCGGTTGTTGCCGATACGGGCAGCGGCATGTCACCCGAATTTCAGAAAACCATGTACGAATCGTTCATGCGCGCCATGGACAGCCGCATCAGCCGCGTGCAGGGCACGGGACTGGGACTCACCATCGTGAAGCGCATGGTGGATCTGATGAACGGCACGATAGACTGCCGCAGCGAGGTGAACAAAGGCACCGAGTTCACCGTGAAAATTCCGCTGGAAATTTCCGGAGAGGCGCTTCCCTCGCCCGCAGGAACGACGGAAGAGGCGCAGCCGAAAAACGGCGATCTGGAAGGACTGCGCGTGCTGATTGCCGAAGACAACGAAATCAACTGGGAAATTATTTCCATGTTGCTGCAGGATTACGGCATCCGTTGCGACCGCGCCGAAAACGGAAAAATTTGCCTCGATATGCTTTCTGCGGCGGCGCCGGGTACGTACGATCTGGTGCTGATGGACGTGCAGATGCCCGTGATGAACGGACTGGAAGCCACGAGAGCGCTGCGCGGAAGCGACAGCGCGGAACTGAAAAATATTCCCGTTTTAGCCATGACGGCGGACGCGTTTGCGGAAGATATTCAGCGCTGCCTTGACGCGGGTATGGACGCGCACGTTTCCAAACCCGTCGAAACCGAGAAAGTGCTTGCCGCCATCCGCCTGCTTATTTCCAGAAAAAACAACGCGGACGGGCGTTGAAAATAAAAAAACCGGGAGGTATGTACAAATGAAAAAGAAGAAGTTTTCGCTTATGCTTGCGGCGCTTATCGGGGTTGCCGCGCTGGGCGCGGGGTGCGCGGAAAAGGAGCCGGGCAATACGGACGACGGCGCGTTTCTGCCGCGGCTGGATACAAGCGCCGGAAAAGAAATCGAACTGGCTTCGTTTTTCGGCAATTTCGAAGCGCTGGATAAGGTGATCAACGACTTCAACGAATTTTATCCGGGCGTAAAAATCACGTACGCGCAGTATAAAGATACCAAGGACAATTTCCTGCAGGAAAATCCGTCCATCGATATTATGATGACTTCGGGCGAACGCGGTTATGACGAAACGGCTTGCGTAAACCTTGCGGAAGAGGGCATCGACGGCAGCACGTTGCAGGAAAATATCCGCGCGGCTTCCGTAAAAGACGGAAAAATGTTTTCCCTGCCCATGGGGTTGAAGCTGGACGGCATGGTAGTAAACAAAACGCTGCTTGCAAACGAAGGGCTTGCCGTTCCCGGAACGTGGCAGGAATTTCTCGACGTTCTTTCCGCGCTGAAGCAGAAGGGCTACACGCCGATTCAGGGACCGGACAATTATATGAACGCGCTTACCTACGGCATGAACATGTGCCTGCTTTCGAAAGATTCCGCGCTGCTCGATGCGGTGAAAACCAACGACGAAGCGGGCGCTTCGAAGCTGACGGAAGTGTACGAAAAGCTGGCAACGCTCGGCGAAAACGGATATTTCACGCAGGAAGTAAACGCAACGTACCCCGATAACAATTACGACGGCGCGATTATGAACTTTTTCAAGGGCGACGTTCCGTTCTGGCTGTGCGATACCGAAAAGGTGAGCGGCATGAAAAAACGCGAAACCCGTTCGGAAGAATTCAAAGCCAACCCGTTCGAATACGAATTCATGCTGGCGCCCATGGGCGAAAACGGCGCGTATGCCTGGGTGGAACCGTGGTACGGCTTCGCCGTGAACAAGAACAGCGACGTTTGCGATTACGCTACGGAATTTCTGCGGTTTATGTCCCGCACGGAGGAGCTGAACGCGATGGCGTCGATTAAGGGGATTCCTTCCGCGGCGGCGGTTTCTTCCGACGAAAGATATGCGGGGCTGGCGAACGCGAAAATGCAGGTTGCCGCCGTGTGCGATTATTCGATTCCGAGTTATTTCGGCAGCAATCAGAGCGTTGCGGCGTACGATTTGCTGCACGGCACGTATTCTACGCCTGCGGAAGCGCTGCGCGGGTATCTTGCGGCGTGCTACGAAAGAGAGCAGACAAAGTAAAGTAACGGAATCGGATTGCATTTGTTTTGATTGTTTGACGCGCGGAAAAAACACGCGGGGAGGAAATCGTGAAGAAAGATTACGTTCTTACCATGGCGGAAGCCGAAGAGGAGATGCGTTGTTACCGCAAGGTGTTCAACGTGGTGCGGATTCTGCATAAAGACGAAATCGCGGGGATATGCCCGCGGGAGGAAGCGGAAAAACTTAATTGCCCGTGCTATTCGTTCTGGGGCACGCAGCAGCCGTGCGATAACTGCATTTCGGCGCGCGCGTATCAGAATAAACAGGACGAGGTAAAGCTGGAATTTTCGAAAGACGGCGTGTATCAGGCAATCGCGCGGTATGTGGAAATCGACGGCGTTCCCTGCGTGATGGAACTGCTGCGCGAATTCGATTCGGAATCGTTCGTAGACCTTTCGGGCGAAGAAAAGCTTCTTTCCTACGTCAACGGGTACTACGAAAAGACGTATACCGACGTGCTGACGGGCGTATACAACCGCCGCTTTTACGAAGAAAAACTGAAGAATTCCGTGTTTACGGCGGCGGGCGTCGCGATGATCGATCTGGACGATTTCAAGGTGTACAACGACGTATACGGGCACATTGCGGGCGACGCCGTTCTCTCTTCGTTCGCGGCGGCGCTGAAAAAGGATATACGCACGTCCGATAAACTGGTGCGTTACGGCGGCGACGAATTTCTGCTGGTGATGCCGGGCGTGCAGTGCGCCAACTTCGAATCGGTGCTCAATCATATTCTGCAGCGGGTAAGCAACATCATGTTGCCTGGGTATGCGGAAATCAATTTAACTTCCAGCATCGGCGCCACCATATGCAATAACGAAACGGTGGAGGACGCGGTAAACCGCGCGGACAGGCTGTTGTACCGCGCAAAAACCAAAAAGAACGCGATCGTTACCGATAACGGCGCGGAAATTTCGGAAGAGCAGAGCAAGTTAAGCATCCTGATTGTGGACGACGCGGAACTCAACCGCACCATACTTTCCTCCATATTAAGCAACGAATACAACGTGATAGAAGCGGACGGCGGCAAAGCCTGCATCGAAGCGCTGGAAGAATACGGCTCGCGCATATCGCTGGTACTTCTCGACATCATGATGCCGGATATCGACGGCTTCGCCGTGCTGAAATACATGGCGGATAACCATTATATCGAAGATATCCCCGTCATCACCATCACGGGCGACGAATCTCCCGGCACCATCCGCCGCGCGTACGAAATGGGCGTATCCGATTTCATCAGCCGCCCGTTCGACGCCAAAGTGGTATACCGTCGTGTTTCCAACACCATCAACCTGCACGAAAAGCAGCGCCGGCTGATTTCCGCCGTTTCGGGCGAAATTCTCGAAAAGGAAAAGAACAGCCACATTCTTGTGGATATTTTAAGTCAGGTAACCGAATTCCGTTCGGGCATGGGGCGCGAACATATCACCAACATCAACAAAATTACCGAGCTGCTGCTTGTGCGGCTGATGGATAAAACCGATCGTTACGGGCTGACGAAAAAGGACGTATATCTCATCGCCACGGCTTCCGCGCTGCACGATATAGGCAAGGTGGAAATCAACCGCGATATTTTAAACAAACCCGGCAAACTCACCCCAGAAGAATTCGAAGAGGTGAAAAAGCACACCGTGCTGGGCGCGGAAATCGTTATGAATATTCACGAATATCATAACGAACCGCTGGTGAAATACGCGTATCAGATATGCTTGTATCACCACGAAAAGTACGACGGCAAGGGCTACCCGAAGGGCTTGAAAGGGGAAGAGATTCCCATCGCGGCGCAGGTGGTTTCGCTGGCGGACGTATACGACGCCCTCACGGCGAAGCGCGTGTACAAAGCGGCGTATTCTTCCGACGAAGCGATAAAAATGATTCTGAACGGCGAGTGCGGCAAATTCAATCCGCTGCTGCTGGAATGTCTGCTGGAAATCAAAGATTTGCTGGTGAAAGACGCAAACGGAGAAATCAGATAACCGCTTACGGCGGCTGAAAAAAATAAACAAACGGGAAATACACATTATGAACATGATAGAGTTTTACGAAAAAATCGGCGGAGATTTTTCCGCCACGCTGGAAAGACTGGGCACGGAAACGTTGATTCGTCGGGTGGTGCTTAAATTCCCCGAAGATACAAGCTTCCCGCAGCTGTGCGAAGGCTTCGAAAAGCACGACGCCGAAACGGCGTTCCGCGGCGCGCACACCTTAAAGGGCGTTTGCAGCAACCTCGGTTTCGACGATTTGTACGCTACCGTGTACGAACTTACCGAAAAACTGCGCGGCAGAACGTTCGACGGGGCGGAACCTCTGTTCGAAGAAACGAAAGCAAAATACAACGCCGTAGTGGCGGCGATTGCGGAAATCGGCTGAAAAAATTTTTTCGTGCGCCGCGCCGTTTCGGATTGCAATTTTCCGCGCGCGGTGCTATAATAGTGATACTTAAATTTTCCGGGCGGACAGAATTTTCTCTGCCCGAACGATAGTTTTCGGGGCTTTTCCGCATCCCGAAGTTATTTGATTTTATTTTTATTGTGTTTTGAGAAAGCGAAATATGAAAGAATCCAGAATCAAAAAACTGAAACTTGCCTACTGGTTGCCGTTAATCGTACTGGCAATCGGCATAACCGTGGTAACGTTGCTGGCGCGAGGCGAACGTATCGAAAACGGAAAACATGCAAAAGAGCTTGCCCGGATGAACGCGGAAGCCTATTCCGAACGCATGCACGGCGAACTGAATAGAGGCGTTTCCGTGGTAACGGCGCTGGAACAAATTATTATCAGCGAACGCGGAGACGTAAACGACTTCGAAAAAATCGCCCGCAATCTGATGACGGAAAATCAGACGGGAAAATCCGGAGAAACGTTCATCCGGTGCGTGCAGTTGGCGCCGGGCGGTGTGGTGAATCGCATTTATCCGCTGGAAGGCAACGAAGCGGGCATGATCGATTTAATCAACGATAAGGACCGCGGCTTCATCAGCCGCTATTCGCGCGATAACGACGAACTGATTATGCAGGGCCCGTTCAACCTCGCGCAGGGCGGAAAGGGCATCGCCATCCGAAAACCCGTGTATCTTACGACGGGCGACGAAGCGCATTCGGCGGAAAATTTCTGGGGCTTCACCATCGCGATCATCGGCGTGCCGGAAATTTTCGAAAGTTCTACGGAGGCGTTGCGTGGCTTCGGCTACGATTATGTGCTTATCGGCGAATCGCTGGTTACGGGCGCGGAATCTTATTCTTTGGTGTGTTCTTCGGAAACGGCGCCTGCTTCGCCGCAGACGGCTTCTTTCATTCTCGGCTGCAATAAATGGACGCTGGGCGTTGCGCCCGTTGAGGGCTGGAGCTCCACCACAAAAAGCGCTTTATTCGGCGTAGTCGGTTGTTTTCTGTCGTTTTCCGCCGCTGCCCTTCTGCATCTTTCGCTGCTGCTGGCGGAAAAAACGCACAGATATAAAAATCTTGCCAATGTAGACGTGCTTACCGGACTTCTTAACAGGGCGGGGTTTGAAACGGCGCTGGCGAAATACCGTCGCGAACGCTCGGACGAGCCGTGCGTGGAAGCGGTGCTGGATATAGACGATTTCAAAATCGTGAACGATTTGTACGGGCACAACGCGGGCGATACTGCACTGAAACATCTTGCCGTCGAACTGGAAAACGCTTTTTCCGAAAACTCGATTATCGGTCGGAACGGCGGCGACGAATTCGGCATTGTGCTGAAAGGGCGCACAAATCTTGATGCCGCCGCGGATTTGGAGAGGTTTACAACAAAGAAAAGAGCGTTTGTGTACGGCGGCAGAAAATATAATTATTCCGTTTCCATGGGGTATGCAGAATATCCGTTACAGGCGAAAAGCACTTCGGAACTGGCAAAAAAAAGCGACGTGGCGTTATACGAGGCAAAGCTTCGCGGCAAACACAACTGCTTTGCCTATAACGATTCGTTCCGCATGGAAACGCGTTCGAAACTGGGCTTCGCTTTGCACGACGTATCGGAAAATCTGCCCGGCGCGTTCCTCATTTACAAGGCGGATAAAAACGACGATACGATGCTGTACGCCAATAACGAGATGGTGCGGCTGGCGGGATGCGATACGCCGGAAGATTTTATGAATTTCTGCGGCAGGAGTTTTAAAAACCTTATCCGCGCAGACGAACGCGGACGCGTGGAAGCAAGCATCTGGGAGCAGATCGATTCGCAGAAAGACGATTGCAACGATTACGTGCAGTTCCATTTCGCAACGAAAAGCGGCGCTTACAAACCGGTGTTCGATCACGGCAGAATCGTGAACAGCGTGAATTACGGCAGAGTGTTTTACGTGCTGATTACCGACGCGGAATTTTTCAGAAACCACTATATCGGGGAGGAAAAATAAACGGATTGCGGCAAAAGCGCCCGCCGTTCGTCTCATCGGTAAAAAAATAAATCGGATATTGCGCGGCGGTTTTGTCCGCCGCGTTTTTCGTTGTTTTCCGCAAAGTGGCTTTTTTTGCCTGTTCGTCGGCGCGGCGGGGCGTTCGTTCCCCGTCGGCGCGGAGATTCGCGGCGGCGAAAACGAAAGTATGAAAATTTTCAAGTTCAACTTCACAAAACATTGAAAGAATCTATCAAAACCGTTGACAAAATCAAACGGATTTGTTACAATAGCCTTAGTCGGACGGAAGCGGATTCGTTTCCGTTTTGCCCGCGCGTTTTTAAGCGCCGCGGCGAAATATCAAAGACGGAGAAATAGGAAAATGATAGTTTACAACGCGGCACTCAAAGCCTTTCTGCTCGGCGGCAAAAATTATTCGTACGCCATGTACGTAAATAAAATCGGCATGCTGCAAAACCTGCATTTCGGCGCGAAAATCAAGGAAAGCGATCTGGAGTATCTCACGAAAACCGTCGGCGCGAACGGCGTTCCCGGCGAAGACGAAATCAACAAAGATTTAAGCTATAATACGCTGTCCGCCGAATGCGGCTTTTTCGGGCACGGCGATTACCGCGAACCCACCGTTCTGTATACGCGGAAGGACGGCGCTTCGATGTCCCGCCTCAGATACGCTTCGCATAAAATCGTAAAAGGCGCGCACGAACTTAAAAACATGCCGCATGCCCGCGGCACCAACGCGAAAACAGGCGGCGCGGACGATGCGGAAACGCTGGAAATCACGCTGAAAGACGATTCCGCCGCGGTGGAAGTGGTATTGTACTACACGGTGTACGCCGATGCCGACGTCATCGTGAGAAACCTCGAAATCAGAAATATCGGCGAAGAATCGCTGGATATCGGGCGCGCGTATTCGTTCTGCCTCGATTTGCCGCGGCTGGAAGGCGAAAATTATTCTTCGCTTCGTCTCGGCGGCAACTGGGCGCAGGAACGCATCCCCGAAGTGGCGCCGATTGCGCACGGCATCACGAAGCTTTCCACGCTCCGCGGCGCTTCCTCGCACGTAACCAACCCGTTCATGGGGATTTTAAAGGGCGAGTGCACCGAAACTTCCGGCGAATGTTACGGCGTGCAGCTGATTTACAGCGGCTCGTTTTCCATCACCGCCGAACGCACGAACTACGTGCCGCTGCGTATTCAGGGCGGCGTGTCCGATTTTAATTTTTCGTGGAAGCTTTCCGCGGGCGAATCGTTCGAAACGCCGCAGGCGGCGCTTTCTTACAGCGGCGAGGGCTTGGGCGGCATGTCCCGCGCGCACGCCGATTTCCTGCGCATGTACGTCATCAATCCCGCGTTCGTGTATGCGAAGCGCCCCGTGCTCATCAACAACTGGGAAGCCACGTATTTCGATTTCGATAACGAAAAGCTGTTCCCGATCATCGACGAAGCGGCGAATCTCGGTCTCGATATGTTCGTGCTGGACGACGGCTGGTTCGGCGCGCGCAATCACGACGACAAGGGCTTGGGCGACTGGTTCGTCAACGAAAAGAAGCTGGAAGGCGGCTTGGATACCATCATCAATCACTGCAAAGAAAAGGGCTTGAAGTTCGGACTCTGGTTCGAACCGGAAATGGTGAACGAAAACAGCGATTTGTTCCGCGCGCATCCCGAATACGCGGCAATCAAACCGGGAGAAACGCCCACCCGTTCGAGAAACCAGCTCACGCTTGATTTTTCAAAGAAAGAAGTGGTGGACTGCGTTTATTCCATGATTTCCGCGCTGCTTGAAAAGCACGATATTTCCTATATCAAGTGGGATATGAACAGAAGCTTTTCCGAATACTTCTCGCAGTGGCTTCCCGCCGATCGGCAGGGCGAATATTCTCACCGCTATATCTTGGGCGTGTACGACCTCGCAACGCGGCTTACCGCGGCTTTCCCCGACGTGATGATAGAGGGCTGCGCGGGCGGCGGCGGCAGATTCGATGCCGGCATGCTGTATTATTGCCCGCAAATCTGGACGAGCGACGATACCGACGGCTTCGAACGCGCCAAAATTCAGTGGGGCACTTCCATGTGCTATCCGCTTTCGGCGATGAGCTGCCACGTATCCGTATGCCCCAACCATCAGACGGGCAGAATCACGCCGTTCAACACGCGCGGCGTCATCGCTTCTCTCGGCTCGACGGGGTACGAACTCAACCTTTCTACGATGACCGAAGAGGAAAAGAAGCAGGCGAAAGCGCAGGTGGAAAACTACGCGAAAATACAGGATCTCGTGCTCGAAGGCGATCTGTACCGCCTTTCCAGCCCGCTTACAAGCAATTTCTTCTGCGAAATGGTAGTTTCGAAAGACAAATCGAAGGCGTACGTGGCAATGGAAAGAATCAAGGCTTCGCCCAACGAAATCGCGGCGCCCGTATTCCTCACCGGGCTGGATAAGGAAAAGACGTATTTCATCGAAGAACTCGGCGTTACGGCAAGCGGCGGCGTGCTTGCTTCCCGCGGCGTGCTCCTGCCCCGCGGCGGCGATTACGAAGCTTGGGTATGGCATATTTCCGAAGTGAAATAAAATGTTTATAAACGGCGGTTTGCTTTGCGGCAAGCCGCTTTTTTTGTGCGCAAAAGGCTATAAATAGCCGCTCCGCTTGACAAAGCGGAAAAAATCGCATATAATAAAAGCAGGAGAGAGAAAAATTATGTATAAAACAAACGAACTGTTCGATTTAACGAAAAGCGCCGCGGGCGCATATTTAGCAAAATTCGAATACCCGTGGCAGGCGCTGGCGGGGCTGAAAGAGGAAATTCTGCGGATAGGAGGCATGCTGGATAAAAACGAATACGCCGAAGTTTCGGCGGGGGTATGGGTGCACAAAAGCGCGAAAATCGCGCCTACGGCGTATCTCGGCGCGCCGTGTATCGTGGGCGAAAATTCCGAAGTCAGGCACTGCGCGTTCATCCGCGGCGCCGCGCTGGTGGGCAAAAACTGCGTGGTGGGAAATTCCGCGGAACTGAAAAACGCGGTGCTGTTCGACGGCGCGCAGGTACCGCATTTCAACTACGTGGGCGATTCCGTGCTGGGGTACAAATCGCATCTCGGCGCGGGCGCGGTTACTTCCAACGTCAAGTCCGATAAAACGCCCGTAACGGTGAAAAACGGCGAAGAAATCATACCCACGGGCTTGAAAAAAACGGGCGCGTTCGTGGGCGATTTTGCGGAAATCGGCTGCAACGCCGTACTCAATCCGGGCACGATTATCGGCAGAAACGCCACGGTGTACCCGCTTTCGCGCGTGCGCGGCACGGTGGAAGAAAACTGCATTTTCAAAGCCGAAGGCAATATCGTAAAAAAACGCCGGGCGGGGGTATAAACCGCGCAAAAAAAGGGAACGATTTGTTTTGTCCGATAAAATTCAGCCCGCAGGGACGGGAAAGGAGAAACAAACATGAACCCTTTTAACGAAAAACCGATGAAGCTGGAAGACCAGCTGCAGGATTGGAAGCGCATTTATCCCAAAGCCTACGATAAAAACGAAATTTCGCCTTATTCGAAAACGCGCGTGATTCTGATGAACGGCACCGAATTCGAAGCGAACTGGTTTTCGCATCAGTTTGCGCGGCATACGGATAACGACGAACTTCGCCGCGATCTGGCGCTTTGCCGCGAGGCGGAAAAGCAGCAGCAATTAAAACTTTCGCTGCTCAAACCGAAAAACGAAAGCGTGCTCGAACACACCATCGGCTACGAACAGCTGGCGGTGGATTTGACGGCGGAGCTTGCGAAGCGCGCGGAGGACTGCAACGTGAAAAAAGCGCTCGATTTCGCGCTGCTCGAAGATTTCGATCATCTCTACCGCTATGCCGATCTGCTGGAAATGGAACAGAAAATCCACGCGGAAAATCTGGTGGGCAAGTACACGGAAATCATGCCGGGTCGCCCCACGGTATCGCATCACCGCTACCCGAAAGACAACGTGCGCACGCCGATCAACGTAAAAACCGCCGAGCCGTTCACGGTGCTTTCGGCGATGATCATCACCGCCGCCGAACAGCAGACGATGAATTATTATATGAACGTGGCGACTTTTGCGAAAACCGAGCTTGCGCGCAGATTGTATCAGGAAATCGCGCTGGTGGAAGAGGAACACGTTACGCAGTACGAATCGCTGAACGATCCGAACGCCACGTGGCTTGAAATGCTGCTTTGCCACGAATACGCCGAGTGCTACCTCTATTATTCTTGCTATATGACGGAATCCGACGCGTACCTTAAAAAACTCTGGGAAGAAAATTTCGGATTCGAAATCGCGCATCTGCATAAGGCGGCGGAGCTGCTGCGCAAGTACGAGCATAAGGAATGGCAGCAGGTTCTGAAAAGCGGCGAATTTCCCGAACCGCTGTCCTTGCACGAAAATATCGATTACGTGCGCGGAATCCTTTCTTCCACGGCGCAGTACACTTCCGTGCGGAACGATTATAAAAACGTGGACGAGCTGGATAAAAACGCCGATTTCTTCCGCTTCCAGCGCCTTACCAACAAAAACGTCGAAAACGCGCCCTCGCACAAAGTCATCGAAAAGCACGTTTCTCTCTACGGCGCCGATTATCGCTTCCAGAAGAAAGCTTCGCCCGTGCCCGCGCTGCGCAGCCGCAAAAAGGACGATCTCACCGTCGGGCGCGTTGTCGGGGCGGCGGAATCGGTCGGCTTTTCCTGCGACGTACGGGGCGGCGGCGCGGCAAAATCCCGCCCGGCGCGTTCCTCTTCGAAAAGCAAAAAATAATTTCACCGAAAATTTTCGTTTTTTCTCTTCGTTTCGCTTGACAAATTTCAAATTTTGAATTAGAATAATTCTAAAAGAAATGCGACAAACGGAAAGCGTTTCTCAAAGATGAAAAATTACAAGCGAGGATAAGAAAAAATGGAACAGAAATTTTATATTTGCAAACATTGCGGAAACATCGTGGCGTTCGTAAAAGAAAGCGGCGCGCCCGTAACCTGCTGCGGCGAAAAAATGCAGCGGCTGGAAGCGGGCGTAACCGACGCGGCGAAAGAAAAGCACGTACCCGTGGTACAGAAAAACGGCAATCTCGTAACCGTTTCCGTGGGCAGCGTAACGCACCCGATGGAAGAAAAGCACTATATCGAATGGATTTCGCTGCAGACGAAGCAGGGCAACCAGCGCAAGCGCCTTGCGCCCGGCGAAAAGCCCGAAGTAACGTTCGCGCTTTCCGAAGGCGACGAGGTGGAAGCGGCATACGCATACTGCAACCTTCACGGCTTGTGGAAGAACTGAAACGGAGGGCAGCGGAAATGTTTATCGCGGACGAAATCGAATACGTGGGCGTGAACGATCATCGGGTAGATTTATTCGAAGGTCAGTACAAAGTGCCGCACGGCATGAGCTATAATTCCTACGTCGTCAAAGACGAAAAAATCGCCGTGATGGATACGGTGGACGCGCATTTCGCGGGCGAATGGCTGGAAAATCTGCAACGCGTTCTGGGCGGCAGACAGCCCGATTACCTCGTCGTGCAGCACATGGAGCCCGATCACTCCGCCAACGTCGCCGTATTCATGGAAACTTATCCAAACGCGCAAATCGTCGCTTCGGCGAAGGCGTTTGCCATGATGGGGCAGTTTTTCGGCACGCAGTACGAAGATCGCCGGCTGGTCGTGGGCGAGGGCGATACGCTTGCGCTCGGCGCGCGTACGCTGCATTTCGTCGCCGCGCCCATGGTGCACTGGCCCGAAGTCATCGTAACGTACGAAGATAAAGATAAAATCCTGTTTTCCGCCGACGGTTTCGGCAAGTTCGGCGCGCTCGATTCCGACGAAGCATGGGCGGACGAAGCGCGTCGCTATTACATAGGCATCGTCGGCAAATACGGCGCGCAGGTGCAGGCGCTTTTAAAAAAGGCAGCCGCGCTCGATATCCGCACGATCTGCCCGCTGCACGGTCCTGTCCTTACGGAAAACCTCGGTTACTATCTCGGTCTTTACGATACGTGGTCGTCGTACGCGGCGGAAACGGAAGGCGTTCTCGTGGCGTATACGTCCGTGTACGGCAATACGAAAAAGGCGGCGGAAACGCTTGCGGAAAAACTGCGCGGGCTGGGCTGCCCCGCGGTGAAACTTACCGATCTCGCGCGGGACGATATGGCGGAAGCGGTGGCGGACGCGTTCCGCTACACGAAAATCGTGCTGGCTTCGCCCACGTATAACGGCGACGTGTTCCCGTTTATGCGCACGTTCGTCGAACACCTTACCGAGCGGAATTTCCGCCGGCGCACGGTGGGCGTCATCGAAAACGGTTCGTGGGCGCCCGTGGCGGCGAAAACGATAAAGCAGATGCTTGAAAATTCGAAAGAAATCACGTTTGCTCAGCCGACGGTAACCGTCCGTTCGGCGATGAACGCGGAAAGCGAAGCGCAGCTGTCGGCGCTTGCCGAAGCGCTTATGAAGTAAAAAAATAAAGCGACGGAACAAGCCTTCTCCCGCGGGAGAAGGCGTTGCCGTTTTCCGGGGAAAGACGAAACGGCTTGCGTATCGGACGGTCTGTTAAAATAAAGTTTCTTTTCCGCCGTATCGTCGAAAAAATTTTCGTTATTTCGGGAAAATGACGCGAAAAAGAGTTGACAAGCCGTCTTTAATATGCTAAAATGTATTTGCGCACCTTGAGAGAGGGTGTAATTTTTTTGTATGGAGTTTCGATATGGCAACCAAAACGGCAAGAGCCAAAATCACGTTTGAATGCACGGAATGCAAACACAGAAATTACGACAGTATTAAGAATAAGAAGAACGATCCCGACAGATTGACTCTGAACAAATACTGCCCGTTCTGCAAGAAACACACCGAGCATAAAGAAGCGAAATAAGCCGGTGCGCTTCGCCTTTCCGCTTTTCTCTGCCGCCGTATAAGTCGCGGCGGGATGTTTTGGCGGAAATACTACTATACAGGCGTTCCCGTCGCGTGAAATACGCGAAAAAACGGCAGGCGCCCGCAATACAGAGGTACGTTATGGCAAACGCAAACAAAGCAAAAGCGAAAAAACCCGGTTTCTTCCGTCGCGTCGGCGCGAAGTTCAAAGAGGTATTTTCCGAACTGAAGAGGGTAACCTGGCCCAAATTTTCCACCGTTGTAAAAACCACGGGCGTGGTAATGGTGATCGTATTCGCGTTTCTCGCGGTTACTACGGGCGTAGACGCTCTTCTCAATTTACTTTTAAAACTTCTCGTTCGTAAGTAAGGAGTACCCGGTATGGAGATGCAGGAACAACCTAAATGGTATATTCTTCACACGTATTCGGGCTACGAAGCGATGGTGAAGGACTCTTTGGAAAAGCTCATCGAGAACAACAACCTCGGCGATTACATCACCGATCTTAAAATTCCCATGGAGCAGGTAATCGAGGAGAAGAACGGCAAGCGTAAAGTGGTGGAGCGCAAGCTTCTGCCCTGCTATGTGTTCATCAAAATGATTTACACCAACCAGATCTGGTACTACGTAACCAGCACGCGCGGCGTTACGGGGTTCTGCGGCCCGCAGGGGCGCCCCATTCCCATGAAAGCGGAAGAAGTGCGCAAAATGCGCCTCGAAGAGTTCGTATCGGACGCCGATTTCAAAGTGGGCGATTCCGTTTCCATCGAAGAAGGTCCGCTTAAGGGCTTCATCGGCACCATCAAAGAACTTTCCGATGCCACGCAGAAAGCGAAAGTTACCACGAAGATGTTCAACCGCGATACCGACGTCGAGGTGGAATATATTCAGATCAAGCGCATCGACGCGCCCATTCCCGAAACTCCCGAATACGAGGAAACGGAAGAAAACGGCGAAGAGAACAAGTAATCTTTTTCTTCGCGGAAAAAGCGCGCGCAACTATTCAATTATGTCAAATCAGTGGGAAAGGCGGATAAAAAATCTCAAGCCCGCCTTGTTATCACCACGTAGGAGGATACAGTTATGGCAAAGAAAATCACTGCGGTTGTAAAATTACAGCTTCCCGCAGGGAAAGCAACTCCGGCTCCCCCCGTAGGTTCCACCCTTGGTCCCTTCGGTATCAACCTGCCCGGATTCACGAAGGAATTCAACGCTCAGACCGCCGATAAAGCGGGGTTGATCATTCCCGTCGTCGTTACGATTTATCAGGATCGTTCGTTCACGTTCATCCTGAAAACTCCGCCCGCACCCGTTCTTATCAAGAAGGCGCTGGGTCTGGAAACGGCAAGCGCGAAACCCAACAGCGTAAAAGTGGGCAGGCTCACCAAAGCGCAGGTGGAAGAAATCGCAAAAATGAAGATGCCCGATTTAAACTGCACGTCGCTTGAAAGCGCGATGAGCATGGTGGCGGGTACCGCGCGCAGCATGGGCGTAACGGTTGAGGAATAAAGGAGAACGGCAATTATGAAACACGGAAAAAATTATTCTGACAGCGTAAAAGCGTTTGATCTTACCAAAACCTACGAAGCTTCCGAAGCTATGGGCATCGTGCTTGACACCGCGAAAGCGAAATTCGATGAAACCATCGAACTTCACGTTCGTCTCGGCGTAGATCCCCGTCAGGCGGATCAGCAGGTTCGCGGCGTGCTCGTTCTTCCCCACGGCACCGGCAAAACGAAGAAAGTGCTCGTTATCGCGAAAGGCGCGAAAGCGGACGCGGCTGCGGCTGCGGGCGCGGATTACGTCGGCGCGGAAGAGCTCATCGCGAAAATCCAGAACGAAAACTGGTTCGATTTCGACGTAATGATCACCACCCCCGATATGATGGGTATGGTTGGTAGAATCGGTCGTGTGCTCGGTCCTAAAGGCTTGATGCCTAACCCCAAGTCCGGTACCGTTACGATGGACGTGGAAAAAGCGATTAAAGAAGTGAAAGCAGGTAAAGTGGAATATCGTCTCGATAAGACGGCTATCATTCACTGCCCCATCGGCAAGAAGAGCTTCGGCAAAGAAAAGCTCACCGAAAACTTCACCGCGCTTATGGACGCGATCATCAAGGCGAAACCCGCCAGCGCAAAGGGTACGTACGTGAAGAGCGCAGTGCTCGCTTCCACGATGGGACCCGGCGTAAAAGTTACCGCGAAAGCGTAACGTAAAAAACATCTGAAAAAAATTGTGCGATTCCCGCGAAAAACGCTTGACGAAATTCCGCGGGAATGGTACAATAAATATCGTTGAAAAGCCGAAGAAGGCAAGCACCGCAAGGTTTAATGGAATTTGTTTCCGCTCGCTCAGGCGCTGAGATAAGACGAAGAGAATTTTCGCCTGCCTTGCGCCGACTGTACGGCGCGGGGCGGTTTTTTTTGCCGCAGCGCGTTTTTCAACGTCCGGCAGTAAAAAATCACAAGGAGGTAAAACAATGTCGAAGAATATCGAAGGAAAGAAGCAAATCGTTGAAGAAATCAAGGAAAAGATCAACGCCAGCAAATCGGTTGTTCTTGCCGATTACAACAAGCTCACCGTTCTCGAAGTTACGGCGCTCAGAAACAAATTCAAAGCGGCGAACTGCGAATACAAGGTGTATAAAAACACGCTTGTCAGAAAGGCGTTCAACGAACTCGGCGTAACCGATTTCGATAACGATTTAAACGGCACCACGGCAACGGTGTTCTGCGCCGACGAAACCAGCGGCGCCTCTATTTTCGCCAAAGCCGTTAAGGAAAATCCCGCTCTAACGGATAAGATCGCCGCGAAAGCCGCTTACCTTGACAACCGTTATCTCGGTAAAGAGGAAGTAAAGGCGCTTTCCGCAATCCCTTCCAAGGAAGTGCTCATCGCGAAGATGCTCGGCTGCCTGCAGTCGTCCATTTCCAAATTCGTTTACGTACTCGATTCCATCGCAAAAGCGAAAGAGGCGTAAACCGTCGCGCGAAAGACGCGCAAAAAGGGTACGAAGTACCGAAAGAAGTTACGGCAGGGCGCGCCGTATAAAAACAATCGCGTTACGAAAAAAATCATAATTTTAAACGGAGGAATCAAACTACCATGGATGTACAGAAACTTATTGAAGAAGTAAAAGGTATGACCGTTCTTGAACTGAACGAGCTTGTTAAAGCCCTTGAGGCTGAATTCGGCGTAAGCGCTGCCGCTCCCGTTGCGGCTGCCGGTGCTGCCGGCGCTGCGGAAGCTGCTCCCGCTGCCGAAGAAAAGACGGAATTCGACGTTGTTCTTAAGGACATCGGACCTAACAAAATCGCGATCATCAAAGTTGTTCGCGAAGCTACGGGCCTCGGCCTTGCGGACGCGAAGAAAGCGGTTGAAGCTATGGGCGTAATCAAAGAAAACGCTCCGAAAGCCGATGCGGAAGCGTTGGTTGCGAAGCTCAAAGAGAACGGCGCTACGGCTGAACTCAAGTAAGCTTTTTACAGCACAGAATCCGAAGGGCGTTCCGACGATACCGGAACGCCCCGATTTTTTTCATAAAAACAAAGGTCAAAAGTAATGTATTCGTTCGTACTCGCGTTAATTTATATCGCGTTCGTTTCGCTCGGCTTGCCCGATTCGCTGCTGGGCGCGGGCTGGCCCGTCATGCACGTCGAGCTGAATGTTCCCGTTTCGTATATGGGTTTCGTTTCCATGGTAATTTCGGGCGGCACCATCGTTTCCAGCCTGTTTTCCGATAAACTCACGCGCGCGTGGGGCACCCGCGTCGTAACGGTTTCCAGCGTATTTTTAACGGTGCTGGCGCTGTTCGGCTTCTCGTTTTCGAAAAAATTCCGGCATTTGCTTGCGTTCGCCGTTCCGTACGGGTTGGGCGCCGGAGCAATCGACGCGGCTTTGAACAACTACGTCGCGCTGCATTACAAGGCGAAGCACATGAGCTGGCTGCACTGTTTCTGGGGCGTTGGCACCATCGTCAGTCCGTTCATTATGGGTTACGCGCTTGAAAAATCGGTGTGGAATACGGGCTACCGAATCGTGGGCGGTTTGCAGCTTTGCATTGCGGTGCTGCTGCTTGCCACGTTGCCCGTGTGGCGGGGAAACGAAAACAAAAAGGCGGCGCAAAAGCAGAAGAGTTTAGGACTCGGCGGCGCCCTGAAAATCAAAGGCGTGCCCTTTCTTCTTGTGGGATTTTTCGCGTACTGCGCGGCGGAAGCCACGGCAATGCAATGGGCAAGCACGTATTTCGTGCAGGCGAAAGGGGTATCGGCGGAGCACGCCGCGTTTTTTGCTTCGCTTTTTTATATCGGCATCACCGTCGGGCGGTTTATATCGGGTTTCGTTACGGGCAGACTTGGCGACAAACGGATGATCGAACTCGGCACGGGCATTTTAACGTGCGGAATCGTCTTTCTGTTGCTGCCCGTCAGAGGCGAAGCCGCGGCGATTGCGGGTTTCGTTGTCATCGGGCTGGGCTGCGCGCCCGTTTATCCGTGCATCATACATTCCACGCCGGGCAATTTCGGCGCGGAAAATTCGGGCGCCATCATCGGTATTCAGATGGCGAGCGCATACGTCGGCTCAACGTTCGTGCCGCCGCTGTACGGCGTTCTCGGCAGAGCCGTAGGTTTTCAGGTACTGCCGCTGTATCTTCTCGCTTTCTTCGCGCTGATGATCGCTATGGTGGAGCTCACGTTCCGCCTTACAAAGCCTTCCTCTTGCCTGCGGAAAATTTAGCAAGCAAAATTTCCTTCGGCAACATTCTAAGGCTTCCCCTTGGGGGGAAACTGTCTGTGAAACAGACGGATGAGGGGCGAAGCCCATTTTTGGTTTTCTGAATATTTTTGATAAAAAATTTCTGAAAATCAAGGGGTGGTTTCTTTTACGATAAATAATTTACAAACAAAGGGGCGCGCCGATTTTATCGGCGCGCCCCAAAGCCATTCAATACTAAAAATAAATTCACCGATACTCTTCGGAAAGCCCCAGCAGATAATCCGCCGAAACATCGAGAAAGCGGCATAAAAGATACAAAGTTTCCACCGAGGGAACGCTTTTTCCTTTCTTATAATCGCTGATACATTGTTTGGAAACGTTTACCGCCGCCGCCACTTCCGTTTGCTTTTTCCCGCTGATTTTCAGTATCTCGTTGAATCTTTCTACGAATTTCATAATTTAATTATATGCAAACAGTAAGTTTTTACTTGACAGTAAGTTATAAACGTACTATAATAGTATTGTAAGCATAGAATTTCGTAAGAGGGAGGCAAAAAATGTACTGTAAAAAGTGTGGAGCACAAATTGACGACGACGCCTATGTATGTGCGTATTGTGGCACGCAGGTGCGGGAATTTCCGAATGAAAAGCAAAATATACCGCAAAACCCGCCGAAAAAACCGCAGAATATTGAAAACGCTCAGGAGGAAGAATATAACGGGTACGGTTATTTCCGGCAAGAATATGTTCCGCGCCGCAAAAGCAACGGAATGGCAATCGCGGGATTTATCTGTTCGTTTTTTTCCATTTTGCTCGGTTTGGTGTTCAGCATTATCGGCAAGCGGCAATGCGAGGAGTTCGGAGATGAATGCGGCGGGCTTGCAACGGCGGGAATCGTGATTTCAAGCCTGAAAATAGGTTTTATCGTACTGCTTATGGTGTTGGGGGCAGCGGTATAGATTAAAAAGGCATAGATTAAAAAAAGCGCGCCGATTTTATCGTCGCGCTCCGTTTTTTTCGTATCTTTTCCTTGTATTTTATTCCGCAAAATTATATTCTGCCGAATTTAAAATAATTTTTATCTTTTGCGGCGGCGCAGCCCTCGGCATACGCCTTGATTCTCGCCTTTCCCGTTTCGTCCGCCCGTCGGTACAAAGAAAGCAGTTCCGCTTCGTCGAAAGAGGGATACACGCCCGTTCTGTCGGGCAGAATTTTCACGTTTCCCGTCTCGTCCGCGCGCCCCAGAAGATAATCGGCGGAAACTTCGAAAAAATCGGCGAGCGCAATCAGCACGTCGTAGCCGGGGTTGGCTTTGCCCGTTTCAAACTGCGAAAGCGTGTTTGCCGCCACGTGAATTTTTTCCGCCAGCTCCTTCTGTTTCAATCCGTTTTCCGTGCGCAACTGTCTGATTCTCGTCCCGATTTCCATGGCTTCTTCCTTCGAATGTTCTGTATTATAGAATAATTTTAAAACATTTTATGTAATATCGGTTGACAAATCTATATTATAACGCTATAATGTAAGTACAATTCTATAATATAGAATAAACAAAAGCGAAGGAGAGAGGAAAATGTATTGCAGAAAGTGCGGGAAAGAGATTAACGACGACGCCTATGTTTGCATTTACTGCGGCGCGAAAGCGCACGAAACGCCGGAAGAAAAGCCGGCAAACACGGGGTACGCCGGTGCGGGGTATTCAAGTTACGGTAGTAATAACACTCAGATGCCCGTAACCTACAAAAAAACGAACGGCATGGCGATTGCCGGGTTTGTCTGCGCGTTTTTGTTCCCGCTGCTGGGGTTGATTTTCAGCATTATCGGAATGAAACAATGTCAGGAACGCGGCGACGACGGTTACGGACTGGCGAAAGCGGGCAAAATCATCTCGATTGTGTTTATGGTTTTAAGTTTTGTCCTCGGCATCATTTACGGCATCGCGATTGCGGCGGCTGTAAACGGCGCTTATTGAACCGCCTGAACTATCGGATCGGAAGCTTCGGAATTTTTCCGAAGCTTTTTCTTTTGTTACGGCTTTTCTCGTGCAAACGGCGGTTTATTTCCGTCTTGTTTGCGCGCGTTGTACGCCGAACGGTCGGCGGCGTTCTACACGGACAGGCGGCATTATACGCCGCCGGCAGCCGCCGCAGAAAGAAGCGGCGCGTCCGCAAAACAACGAAATTCCGCGGAGAAAAATCCCGAATCGGACGCAAAAAAATTTTCAAAAAAATTTCGCTCGAATTTTGTTCAAACGGTTGACAAGCAAAAAAAAATATGGTATCATTTTTACTGTTTTTGAAAAAAGACGGTAAAAAACGACGGCGGAAAAATCGTAAGGCGCGGCAGAAAAAACAAGCCGTTCCGGCACGGAAAACGCGGCTCGTCCGTTTTGTTCGTTACCGTTCGGGAAGAATAACAGGCTTTATCGGGCGTTTTTTTTGCGTTGCTGCGGCAATGCTAAAAAAAAACGCCTTTTTTCGTGGAAAATTCCTCCGCAAGCCGCCATTCCGCAGTAATATAGCCCCGTCATTTCAGCCGCAATCCGGGCGCAATTCCGGCGGCAAATCGTTGCTGCAAAACGCGCGAAGCATTGCCGCAATCTTTCGTCGCGTTCCGCCGTGCAAGCGGCTTTCAACATCCGAAATCAATCCAAGGAGAAAAACATATATGACAAAATTCATTTTCGTAACAGGGGGCGTCGTGTCCGGCTTGGGGAAAGGCATCGTAGCGGCTTCGCTGGGCAGGCTTCTGAAATCCGCGGGCTATTCCGTGGCGGTGGAAAAGTTCGATCCGTACATGAACATCGATCCGGGCACGCTCAATCCCGTGCAGCACGGCGAAGTGTTCGTAACGGCGGACGGCGCGGAAACCGACCTCGATTTGGGGCATTACGAGCGATTTATCGGCGTGAACCTCACGAAAGATTCCTCGCTCACCAGCGGCAAGCTGTATTCCACGGTGCTTAAAAAAGAGCGCGCGGGCGAATACGGCGGCAAAACGGTGCAAATCGTGCCGCACGTAACCAACGAAATCAAAAATCATATCCGTCTTGTGGCGAAAAAATCGGGCGCGGACGTCGTCATCACCGAAATCGGCGGCACCACGGGCGACATCGAAAGCCAGCCCTATCTCGAAGCGCTCCGTCAGTTCCGCATCGAAGAGGGCGAGGGCAACTGCGCGTTTATCCACGTCTGCCTGCTGCCGTATCTCGCTTCGTCGGGCGAATTCAAATCCAAGCCCGTGCAGCACTCCGTGCGCGAATTGCAGGGCTGCGGCATCCGCCCTGACGTCATCATTCTCCGTTCCGATAAGGCGCCCGAAGAGGACATCATAGCCAAAGTTTCGCTGTTCTGTTCTGTGCCGGAAAGCGCCGTAATTCCGTCCACCACGGTAAAATGTCTGTACGACGCGCCCTTAATGCTGTATAAAAACGGCTTGTACGCCGCCGTGGCGCAAACGCTCTCGCTGGACGGCAAGTGCGATTTAAGCGGCTGGAAGCAGAAAGTGCAGGCGATGAAAACGGCGAAGAAAAAGGTAAAAATCGCCATCGTCGGCAAATACGTCGCGCTCCGCGATTCCTACATTTCGTTGGTGGAAGCGGTGCGCCACGCCGCGGGCGAAAACGGCGTGCAAGCCGATCTCTTGTGGGTAGACAGCGAAACGGTTACGAACGCCAACGTAAAGAAGAAACTGAAAGACGCGGACGGCGTCATTGTTCCGGGCGGTTTCGGCACGCGCGGCGTCGAAGGCATGATCGCGGCGTGCAGATACGCGCGCGAAACGGGGCTGCCGTACCTCGGCATCTGTCTCGGCATGCAGATTTCCGTCATCGAATTCGCGCGCGACGTCGCGGGCATCAAAGACGCCACCAGCGGCGAATTTTTAAGCGAAACCAACGGCGAGGGCAGCGCGGTCATCGATATTCTGCCCGAAAAGAAAGGCAAAAAAATCGGCGGCACGATGCGCCTCGGCGAATACGTATGCGCCCTGAAAGAGGGCACGCGCATTTCGGAAGCGTACGGCGGCAAAAAACAAATCCGCGAACGCCACCGCCACAGATACGAATTCAACAACGATTATCGCGAAACGCTGGAAAAAGCGGGGCTTGTCCTCGGCGGCACCTCGCCCGATAACCGCATCGTGGAAACGGTGGAAGTGGAAAATCATCCCTTCTTCGTGGGCGTGCAGTTCCACCCGGAATTCACCTCCACGCCGGAAACGCCCAACCCGCTGTTCTGCGCGTTTATGAAGAGCGCGAAAGAAAAGTCGCAAACCGCTTCGGAAAAATCCGCGGAATAATTTTACCGCCGCGTTTCCGCGGCGCCCCCGCAAAAACGCGGCGACAAAAAAGGAACATAAAAACGACAAACGAAAAAACGGGCGAAAAAGCTCGTTTTTTTTGTAGCGCGCGGTAAAAGGGCAATAAAAAGCGGTTTTCTGCGGCGTTTGCATACGGCATTGCTTGACTTGTCCGTGCCGTTCTGTTATAATATATGCGAAAGAAAAAAGGAGAACGGCGCGTGAACAAAAAAGTAAGAAAACATCTTCTGAATATCGTATTCGTTCTGGCGCTGCTGGGGATCACGCTGTTCATCCTTTTAAAGAGCAACAAAGAACTTTCGTGGAACGACGTGCGCGCGTTTTTCGGCGGCTGCAAGCCCGTCTATATCGTTCTCGCCGTGTGCTGCATGCTTGTATTTCTGCTTGCCGAAGCGCTCAGCCTGAAAAACATCGCGGCGAAATTCGGCTACAAAACAAAATTCGTCTCCGCGTTCGCGTATTCTTCGGCGGACGCGTATTATTCCGCGCTGACGCCTTCCGCCACGGGCGGGCAGCCAGCTTCGGCGTATTACATGGTAAAGGACGGCATCGACGCGGGCTCCACAACGTTTATTCTCGTATTCAATCTTCTGGGCTACACGGCGGCGATTTTCGTGCTGGGCGTGGCGGCGTTTATCATTTCGCTGTTCACGTCGGCGGGCGGATGGGTGTTTTTCTCGTTCGGCACGCTTTCCAAGGTATTCATCGTCATCGGCGTGGTGATGCAGGCGTTTTTAATCTGGCTGTTCGTGGCGTGCCTCAATCATCCGGGCGCGGTATTAAAAACGGGCGGCGCTCTGATTACGCTGCTTGCGAAACTCCGGCTCAGCAAAAAACCGGAAACGCTGCGCGAAAAATTAAGCGCCATGGTGGAAAAATACCGCTATTGCGGCGCGCAGATCAAAAAACACAGAAGCCTGTTTTTGCAAACGCTTTTGTTCAACGTATTGCAGCGCGGGGCGCAGGTTTTTATCACGGCATTCGTATTCAAAGCCGCCGCGCCCGAAACGGATATGCTGCACGTGTTCGCGCTGCAGTGCTTCGTGCTGCTCGGCTACAATTCCATGCCGCTTCCGGGCGGTTCGGGAATTTTCGAACTTCTGTATCTCAACGTGTTTTCCACGGTGGCGTTGTTCGATAAGCCGTTTCTGGTGGTGGCGGTTATGGTAACCCGCGTCATTTCCTATTACGGCTGCCTGATTTTCAGCGGCGCCGTAACGCTGATATACCACGTGTCGCAGAACGGCGGAAAAATCAGATACGCGCAGACGGTGGAGGGCATCTCCGAAATCAAACCCGCGTATTCGCCCGATTTCGAAAAGAGCATAGAAGAGGAAGCGGCGGCGCTTTCCGAAGAAAGCAAAGAGGTCGGCGGCAAAAAATAACCGCAAAGACATAGGCGCGCAAGAAAAGCCGCGCTCGGCAATTACAGAAAACGTCATAGAAAACGAGAAAACGAAAGAAAAAAAGGGAGCGGAAAAACATATGAAGTGCGAAAGCAAAAAGTTTGTAGGGTTCTGGCATTACGGGGTCGTTCTCACCTACCTGTCGGTGATTTCCGGCGTGGTGGGGATTTGCTTTTCCATCGGCGGCAACAAACATTCTTTGCCCGAAATCGGCGTGTTGTGCCTGCTGTTATCCGGCTTTTTCGACGGCTTCGACGGCGCCGTGGCGAAAACGCGTAAAAACCGCACGAAGCAGGACGCCATGTTCGGCGAGCGTATCGATTCGCTTTCCGATTTAATCGCGTTCGGCGTCGCGCCCGTGATGATCGGCTTCGGCATGCACATCAACCGCTGGTACTGCATGGTGGTGTATTCCGCGTACATTCTCTGCGCGCTCATCCGTCTTGCGTATTTCGACGTAACCGAAGAAATCCGTATGCAGGAAGAGGGGAACACCCGCCGCAAATATTACGAGGGCTTGCCCGTAACCAACGCGGGGTTCATCATTCCGTGCTTCTTCATGGCGGCAACCTGTTTCGAAACTCCCGCCATTCAGGCGGCAATCATGCTTTCGGGCTACGGCTTAATCGCGCTCGCGTTCGTCGTGCGTTTCAAAATGCCCAAACTCACCGTAAAAAAGCTTGTTTTCGTCATGGTCGGCTCGGTGCTTATCCTCGGCACAATGGCGATTTTAAAGGCAAACGGCGTGTTGCCGCACGTCATTCTCCGCTCGTGGGAGAAATAAACGATGGAACAATCGGTCGCGAAAGAACAAACGCCCCGCGAAACGGTTTCCAAAGAAGAAACCGCGCCGAAAGGAATTTTAAAATTCCTGTATTACACAAAATGCGGCGCGCTGTTTTTAAAACCGATTACGGCGCGTTGGGTTTCAAAAGTCGCGGGCAGATACCTCGATTCCCGTCTTTCGCGGCATAAAATCAAGGGCTACGTCAAAAAGCACCGCATCGATATGGCGCAGTACGAAACGGAAAATTATCCCTCGTTCAACGCGTTTTTCACGCGGCGTATCCGCAAGGAACTGCGCCCGTTCGATACCGCGCCCGAAGCGTTCGTCGCCCCGTGCGACGGAAAACTTTCGCTGTACCCGCTCGCGGACGGCGCCCGTTTCAACGTGAAAGGCTTCGATTACACGGCGGCGGAACTTTTAAAAAACGCGGAACTGGCAAAAAAATTCGAAGGCGGCTATTGTTTCGTTTTCCGCCTGTGCGTGGAAGATTATCACCGCTATTTTTATTTCGACGACGGCATAAAAAGCGAAAACACGTTTATCCGCGGCAGATTGCACACGGTGCAGCCCGCGGCGCTCGGCAGCCGGCGGGTGTTTACGGAAAACTGCCGCGAATATACCGTCATAGAAACGGCGCATTTCGGCTTGGCGGTACAGTGCGAAGTCGGCGCGATGATGGTGGGCAGAATCGTCAACTATAAGGGCGCCGGCGAAGTGAAGCGCGGCGAAGAAAAAGGCAAATTCGAATTCGGCGGCTCCACGATCATCGTGCTCACGCAAAAAGGCGCCGTTCTGCCGGACGAAGAATTTCTGAAAAACACCGCCGAAGAAAAGGAAACGAAAGTGAAATGCGGCGAACGCATCGGCGTGGCAGGGCGCGGATAAAGAAGAGAAAAATATGGAAAAAATACGCGACGTACTCAAAAAATACGGCTTTACATTCAAAAAAAGCCTCGGTCAGAACTTCCTCACCGATGAAAACCTGCTCGATTCCATCGCCGAAGCGGCGGGGATAGGCAAAAACGATACGGTGGTGGAAATCGGCTGCGGCGCGGGCACGCTCACGCGCGCGCTTTCGAAGCGGGCGGGCAGAGTGTACGCGTACGAAATCGACAGAGACCTTCGCCCCGTGCTTGCCGAAACGCTGGCGGGCTGCGAAAATACGGAAGTGATTTTCCGCGATTTTTCCAAAGAAAACCTCGGCGCATTGTATCGTGAAATCGGCGAATACACCGTCGTCGCCAATCTGCCGTATTACGTAACCACGCCCATCGTAACGCGGCTTCTGGAAGAGGGCGTAGGCGTCAGGGGCGTGTGCGTCATGGTGCAGCAGGAAGTGGCGGAACGTTTCGCCGCCAAAGAAGATACGCCCGAATACGGCGCAATTACGGCAGCAATCGCGCTGCGCGGCACGGCGAAAATCGTAAAAAAAGTGGGTCGGAATATGTTTTACCCGGCGCCCAACGTCGATTCCGCGGTGGTAAAAATCGATTTCACCGAAAACGCGCTGCCCGTCAAAGACAAAGATATGTACAGAAAAACGGTGCGCTGCGCCTTTCTGAACCGTCGGAAAACGCTGGAAAACAATCTGATGAAATCGTTCTCGCTTTCCCGCGAAACGGCGGCGGAAATTTTAACCCGCGCGGGCGTGGAAGAAAAAGCCCGCGGCGAAACCCTCTCGCCGAAACGCCTCGCCGCTCTTTCGGATATTCTTTGCGAATACGCGAAGTAAACAAATCCCCGATAACGGAAAAACGCCCGCGTGCACGGAAAAAATCCGATGTGCCGCAGGCGTTTTTAATATAATGCAAGGAAAGCAGAAAAAATTTTTTTCAAATCAGAAACGCGGGCAGGGCGCACGCCGCGCCGAGCAGGGCGCCGCAAAGCAGATCCCGCGGGAAGTGCCAGCCGCAGGCGAAACGCGTATAAAACAACGCCGCTCCGAAAATCGTGCACAAAATTCCGCATACGGGCAGATAACAATAACAAATCCCCGCAATCGCGGCGGCGGAAGATAAATGTCTGCTCGGAAACGATTGCCCGCGGCGCGTTTTTATAAACAGCGGTTCGACGCCGCGCTCGTAGGGGCGTTTTGCGTTTACGACGCGCCGTAAAAAAGAAGTCAGCGCAAGGCAAATCGCAGGCAAAGCAAACAATCGTATAAAATCGCGCGGCGCGCGCAATTTCGCAACGAAAAGCACGTACGCGCATAAAAAAACGTAAACCGCGCCGACGGCAACCGTAAACAGTTTGTCGGCGAGGTATACGCACTTTTTCAATTTCGGGCGCGCGGTGAGAAACGCCCGGTTTTTTTCGTAACTTTTCAGATATAATCCGCTCATTCCGCTTTCATTATATCACACCTCCGCGCGAAACGCAAACAAACGCGTGCTTAAAAAACGAAATTCTTCTTCCCGCCGCCCGTCCGCGTTATGCGGCACCCGTCGCCACACCGTCCGCGCAATGTACCGCACCGTCCGCGTTCCGCCGCATACATAACGCGCCGCCGCCTTAAAAAATTACGCGGCTTTTTTTACGAACCGCAGCGAAGCGCAATTCGCCGTAAGATAACGATAGCGCGGAAACGTAACGTCGTCCGCGCCTTTTTGTAAGGCAGCCTTTTCGTTTTCTTCGGGCTCGTCGCCAAGCAACAGATGCACCTGAAAACGGTCGGCAAGGATATGTAATTCAAACGCTTTCAGTATCGTGCGGGCGGCGGGCGAATCGCTTTCTTCCCGTTCGAGAAATTCGGGTTTGTCCAAAATCAGTTCTCCGTTTTCAAGAGAAAAATAAACGGAGCCGTTTTTTTCCGCAACGTTTAAAAGTCGCCGTTCGAAAATTTCGTCCTCGTCAAACTTTTCGGGCAGTCGTCTCATCGCGAATCCCGTCATCGCGCTTGCGGCGAAAATTTGTTCCAGCAGTTCCTTTTCGGCGAGAGCCAGCGCCGAACGGGGCTTGTCCGCATAAGAATCGTTCCACGTTGCGGCAAGCGAATCGAAGCGCCGTAAATGTTCTATGGTGATGAATTTCATAAGTAGTTCTCCTTGTATGTTTTTGTCGATCGGCAGAGGCGAAATCCCGTTTTTTGTCGCTTTTCCCGGTCGCATAAATAGTATAACACAAATTTCCGCCCGCAGAAACTCATTCCGCGCCGTTTTGCGTGTCTTATTTTGTCGAAAAAAAACTTTGATTGTCGAAAGCGGATTTTTCGCCCGAAAAAATGATAAAAATCGGGCAAAAAACGTTGAAAAAAGCCGAATCGCGGGCATCGCGCCGTATTTCGCGGCAAAAATTTTTCCGCCGCCGCGCCGTTTGATTTGACAATCCGCCCCGAAATCTGTATAATGAGTAAAATCGGTTTTGTTCGTCGTTCCGGCGAAAAAAACGGAAGGAAAACGTTTATGGAAGCTCAGGAAAGAATTTATCTCGATCACGCGGCAACCACCCCGCTGGATGAGGAGGTGCTGCAAAAAATGCTGCCGTATTTCACGCAGACGTACGGCAACGCCAATTCTCAGCACTATTTCGGCAGAAAGGCGATGGGCGCGCTGGATGAAGCGCGCGGCGTCATCGCGCGGCTGATCGGCGCGAACGATAACGAGGTGTATTTCACTTCGGGCGGCACCGAAGCGGATAACCTCGCCGTGTTCGGCGCGGCGCGCGCGCAGAAAAAACGCGGCAGAAATAAAATTTTCGTTTCCGCCGCCGAACACCACGCCGTCATGGTTCCCGCCGAAAAACTGGCGGCGGAAGAAGGCTTCGAAACGTATGTGATTCCCGTGGATTCGCGCGGCAGAATCAACCTTTCTTATCTGGAAGAAAACGTAGACGATTCCGCGGCGCTCGTCGCCGTAATGTACGCAAGCAACGAGCTGGGCACCGTCCAGCCCGTGAAAGAGGCGGCGGAAATCGCGCACGCGCACGGCGCCGCGTTTTTTACGGACGCGGTGCAGGCGGCGCCCTATCTCTCGCTGAACGTGCGGCGGCTCGGCGCCGATTATCTCAGCTTTTCCGCGCATAAATTTTACGGTCCCAAAGGCACGGGCGTCCTGTACGTCCGGGGCGGCACGCCGACGGAAAGGGTGCTTGTCGGCGGCGAACAGGAACAGGGCTTCCGCGCGGGCACGGTAAACGTGGCGGGCGCCGTGGGCGCGGCGACGGCGTACGAAAAAGCCGTGACGGAAATGGACGAGGCAAACGAAAAAATTCTCGCGCTCAAAGCGCTGTTTCTTAAAGAAATTTCGCGCTTTCCGTTCGTGCGCATCAACGGCGGCGACGGGCAGGACTGCGTTCCGCCGATTTTAAACGTACGCACCGACGGCGCGGAAAACGCCGCCATGTTATCCCTGCTCGATCTTCGCGGCGTCGCCGCTTCGGCGGGCGCCGCGTGCGCGGGAGGGGACGTCCGTCCCAGCCGCGTGCTGACGGCGGCGGGGCTTACGGAAGAACAGGCGCGCGATTCTTTCCGTCTGAGTTTCGGCAAACACAACACCAAAGAGGAAATCGTGCGGGCGGCGGCGCTCATCGGCGAGCTTGCGGGAAATCTGCGTGAAAAAAAATAACGACTACAACCGTTTTCGATTGCATGCAAAGGAGAAGAGTATGAAAAAGTTATCGAAAGCATTATTGATTCTGATGCTCGCTGCAACGTTTTGTTCTTGTTCGCGCGGCGGAAATCCCGGCGCGGCATCGGATAATTCCGTGTCCGGAGACGGTGCACAGAGCGGTGAAACGGGCGATGAATCCAAGCAGAACGAACCGGAAGAAACACCGTCGAAGTTTGAAGAAAAAACGTTCGTTTCCGGCGCTATAAAGATGAACTACTGTTTATACACGCCTAAAAACGCAACGGAAAATCTTCCGCTGATTGTGTATCTGCACGGCGGCAGCGGAAAAGGCGACGATCTTTCTTTGCTGTATTCCGGGAATGGGTTCCCGGAATATCTGAAGGACGGAAAACTTTCTCCTTCCGCATATGTGCTTATGCCGCAGCTCTCCGGAAATAAAAAAGGATGGACGGATGTTTCCGCCGCGCTGAAAACATTGATTCAAAGTATTTCCGGGGAAGTGCGCGCAAACGCAGAAAAAATTTCGCTTACGGGGCACAGTATGGGAGGAACAGGCACGTGGGGCGTTGCCGCGGCGATGCCGGATTTGTTTTATAAGATAGCGCCGCTCAGCGGCAGCGTTACCGTAACGCAAGCAAACGTTTCGGCATTGTCGAATCTTCCGGTGCGCGCGTTCGTCGGTTCGGCGGATACCATCGTTTCCCCGGAAGCCTCGCAAAAAATGATTGCCGCGCTGAAAGAGCAAGGCGCCGATGCGGAAATCACCGTATTCGACGGCGCTTCGCATTTCGATGTGCCCACGCTTGCTTATTTAAGCGAATCTTTCGATTTGCCGGGGTGGCTTGTAGAATAAAATCAGCCCGGAAAGTCGTATTCGTTCGGTTAGCCTGAAACAACTTTATGTGTTAGCTTATGCTAACTGCTAAAAAAAGGAAAATTTCACGAAAAATAGTAAAAAAAGCAGAAAAAAGCACGTCGAAAAAGTTTACGAGCGGAAAAAAATGTGGTATAATATTATCACAAATTTCCCATGGGAGGTAAGTATTATGGCACACAAAATCACCGAGGAATGCGTAGCTTGCGGCGCTTGCGCGGAAACCTGCCCCGTAGGAGCGATTGCTCCCGGCGGAAACGGATATGTGGTAGATCCCGACGTATGCGTTGATTGCGGCGCTTGCGAAGACGGATGCCCCACCGGCGCTATCAAAGCCGAGTAAGCATTGAACTTGCCTTATAAAGGGGCAACCCTTTTAAGCACACAAAAGAAGAGAAGCGCGGGGAAATTATTGCCTGCGCTTTTTTCTTGGCGGAGAAGAACATGGAAAAAACAAACGTCGGCGGAAACGAAACCATCGTCGCGGAAGATCTCGGATTTTCCCGCGTGATTTATCAGGATAAAAATCTGTATCGTTTCACGTCCGATTCGGTGCTGTTATCCCGGTTCGCCCGCGCGAAAAAGGGCGATAACGTTGCGGATTTCTGCAGCGGCTGCGGCATCGTGGCGTTTCATTTTTTTCTTCTCAACGAGGGGGCGGGGCTGCGTTTCACGCTGTTCGAACTGCAGGAAAATTTAATGCGCCTCGCGCGGCTCACGGCGGAAAAGAACGGCTTTGAAAATTTCTCGTTCGTTACGGGCAGACTGCAGGATTTTCCCAAGGAATACAACGGAAAATTTTCGCTGGTGTTATGCAATCCTCCGTACGAAACGGGCGGGTTCGAAAACGAACGGTACGAAAAGGCGGTCTGCCGCAAAGAAATCGAAATCACGCTGGAAGAAATCGTAAAGGCGGCGAAGCGCGCGCTGAAATTCGGCGGCAGGTTCGCGCTTTGCCATAAGGCGTCGCGGGCGGCGGAAACAATCGCCGCGCTGGACAGAAACGGCTTCGCCGTAAAAAGAATGCAGTTTGTTTCGGGCAGCCCCGCGGCGCAGCCGTACCTCGTGCTTATCGAGGCGGTATACGGCGGCAAACCGGGCGCAGAGGTGCTGCCCGTACTGGTAAACACGGCAAAAACGGGCGCCACGACGGACTGAATCAACGGGAGGAAAGAAAAACATGGTCAGCTTTGTAGCCACGCCGATCGGAAACCTCGGCGACATCACCTACCGCGCGGTGGAAACGTTAAAAAACGCGGACGAAATTTACTGCGAAGATACGCGCCACACGCTCAGGCTGTTAAACGCGTACGAAATCAGAAAGCCGCTGTACGCCTGCCATAAATTCAACGAACGACAGGCGGCGGAAAAAATCGCGGCGGCGGCGCTTTCGGGCAAAAACGTCGCCGTCGTATCGGACGCGGGCATGCCCGTCGTATCCGATCCCGGCAACATCGTGTGCGCGGTGCTGAAAGAAAAGGGCGTGCCCTATACGGTGATTCCGGGCGCCAACGCGGCGCTTTGCGCGCTGATTTTATCGGGCTTGCCCGCCGATAAATTTCTGTTCGTGGGATTTCTGCCGGAAAAGAAAGGCGAAAAGCGCGCCGTGCTGGAAAAATATAAGGATACGGAAGCCACGCTGCTGTTTCACGAGGCGCCGCAGGACATCGACGGCGACGTGCGCGCGATGTACGAAGCGTTCGGCGAACGGCGGGCGGCGGCGGTGCGCGAAATCACGAAAATTCACGAGGAATGCACGGCGTTCCGTTTAAGCGAGGGCTTGCCCGGCGAAAAACGCGGCGAATACGTGCTGGTGGTGGCGAGCGCGGAAAAAAGAGAAAATCCGCTGTGCTCGCTCACCGAAAAGGAGCATATTCTGCACTACATGCGCGCGGGGTATGAAAAAAAGGAAGCCGTAAAAATGGCGGCGAAAGACAGGGGCGTAACGAAGTCCGAACTGTATCCTTTTTCCGTGGATTTAAGCTTATAAAAACGGAAAAAACGGCGTAAAAACACGTAAAAAACGCCGGAAAAATGCGCAAAAACGTGCGAAAATAAGGCAAAAAACGTAAAAAAAGCTGCAAAAAACGCGTAAAAACAAGCGAAAAATCACATAATTCTGCACAAAAAACAGGCAAAAATCACCGAAAACAGGTAAGAAATCACGCAGATGATTACCGCCGCGGTGATTTTTTTATGCTTCACGCCGGAAAAATAAACCGCGCTCACGTAAAAGATAGTTTCGTTGCCGCCGAAAATCACGCAGGCGCATCTGCCGATGTAACTGTCGGTGCCGTGGGCGGCGAGCACGCGCGATAACACCGCTGTGGCGCCGCTGCCGGAAAGCGGCTTTACGAGGATGAGTTCCGAAAGTTCCGCGGGCACGCCCGCCGCGGCGAAAAGCGGCGCGGCTTTTTCCAGAAACGCCGCTTGCAAGCCGCTTTTTTCAAACAGCGCGGAAAGCATCATCACCGCCGCGATATAGGGAAAAACGGAAAGAATGAGCGGCGGGGCTTTTTTCACGCCGCCGATAAACGTTTCATATACGTTCACTTTTCTGATCGACGCGTATACGAACGTGATGAGAAACAGTGCCGGAATCAGGCATGCCGCGATTTTCATGCTTTCACCCGTCCGATTTCGATTCCGCGCTTTTTGCGCGCGGGCAAAGAGAGTTTCGCGCCGTAAACCAGTTTCGTGCAGGGCAGGGCGAGCGCGAGAAAAAACGCCGAGGACAAAAGGATAGGCAGCACCACGGAAGAGGGAGCGGCGCTGCCCGCCGCGGTGCGCAGCGCGATGACGGACGTGGGTACGATCTGCAGCGAAGCCGCGTTTAACGTAAAGAGTATGGCAAGCGCGTATTCGCGCCTGTTTTCGCCGATATGCGTCGCGCCGTCAAGGAGGTGCGCCGCCCGCACGCCGTACGGAGTGGCGAGCGCGCCTATGCCGAGAAGGTTTGCCGAAATATTCATGCACACGCTTTCGGCAAACCGTGGATCGTCCGATTTGAAAAGCCGTTTTACGGGGCGGCGCAGAAGCTTGGAAAGCGCGGAGGTAACGCCCGATTTTTCCCACAAAGCGGATAATCCGCAGAATACGGCGTAGGAGGAAAGAAGCGCGAGGCAAAGCGTCGACGAGGAGGACGCGGCGGATAGCAGCGCGGGCAGAAATTCCTGCGGGGCGGTGAAGAGTAAAAGCGCGGCGGAAACAATGAAAACCGCGGCGAATAAAACGTTCATAAAATATTGTATGAACGGCGGCGTTGCCTTTATTCGCCGGCGCGGGCGCTACCGTGCGAAAAACGCTTTACTTTTTACGGAAAACGGGGTATAATAAAAAGCGTACTTCCGTTCCGGCTCCTGCCGGACGGCGCACGGAGGAGATTATGGCAGAAAAACGAAACGCCGCTGAAAACAAAGGCAAATTTTATATGACGACGGCAATCGCCTACGCTTCGGGCAAGCCGCATATCGGCAACACCTACGAGGCGATTCTGGCGGACGCGATCGCCCGTTTCAAACGCAAAGAGGGCTACGAGGTATTTTTGCAGACGGGCACGGACGAGCACGGGCAGAAGATAGAGGAAAAAGCCGCCGCCGCGGGCGTTACGCCGCAACAGTACGTGGACAAGGTTTCCGCCGAAATCCGCCGCATCTGGGACAGCGTGGGCATGAGCTATAACAAATTTATCCGCACTACGGACAAGGATCACGAAAAAGTAGTGGCGGATATCTTCCGTAAATTTTACGAGCAGGGCGATATTTATAAGGGCAGCTATGAGGGCTGGTATTGCACGCCGTGCGAATCGTTCTTCACGGAAAGCCAGCTGGCAGACGGCAAGTGCCCCGATTGCGGCAGGGAAGTAAAGCGCGAAAAGGAAGAGGCGTACTTCTTTAAAATGGGCAAGTATGCCGACCGCCTGACGGAATACATCGAAACGCACCCCGATTTCATCCGCCCCGCTTCGCGCAAGAACGAGATGATGAACAACTTCCTGAAAAAAGGCTTGCAGGATTTGTGCGTATCGCGCACGTCGTTCAAGTGGGGGATTCCCGTGGACTTCGATAAAAGGCACGTGGTGTACGTGTGGGTGGACGCACTGACGAACTATATCACGGGCATCGGCTACGATGTGAACAATCCTTCGGAAAATTTCGCGAAGCTGTGGCCTGCCGATTTGCACCTTATCGGCAAAGACATTCTGCGCTTCCATACCATTTACTGGCCCATCTTCCTGATGGCGCTTGGGTTGCCGCTGCCGAAACAGATTTTCGGGCACCCGTGGCTGTTATCGGGTGACGACAAGATGAGCAAATCGAAGGGCAACGTGATATATTCGGACGATCTGAACCGCCTGTTCGGCGTGGACGCCACGAGATATTACGTGCTGCACGAGATGCCGTTTGACGACGACGGCATGATTTCGTGGGAGCTGTTCACCGAAAAATACAATTCCGACCTTGCGAACGTGCTGGGCAACCTTGTATCGCGCACGGTGGCGATGATTAAAAAATACTTCGGCGGCACGGTGGCGTTGCGCGAGGGCGCGGCAAACGAGGGCACGGACGAAGATTTCAAAGCCGTGGCGACTTCCGCCGCGGAAACGGTGATAAAGAAAGGCGACGAACTGAGAATCGCGGACGCGCTTTCGGCGATTATGGCGGTATTCCGCCGCGCGAACAAGTACATCGACGAAACGGCGCCCTGGGTGCTTGCCAAAGACGAGGCGAACAAAGACAGGCTGAACGACGTGCTGTACAATCTTTCGCAGGCGATTACGACGGGCGCTTCGCTGCTTTCGCCGTTTTTGCCCGGTACAAGCGGGAAAATTCTGGCGGCGTTCGGCGCGGAAGAACGCACGTTTGAAGAGTGCGGCGTATTTGCGGCGCAGAAAACCGTTACCGTTACGGAGTGCGCGCCGTTGTTTGCGCGGGCGGATATGAAACAGTTGCTGCCGGAGATCGAAAAAATCCGCGCGCAGCAGATTGCCGCCGCGGGAGGAGCCGCGGAAGAGGACGGCGGAAAGAATGCGGAGAAAAAGAAAATGAACGAAGAAAAGACGGAAAAAGAAGCGGAAGAAGTTACGGAAATTTCTCTGGACGACTTCGAAAAGGTGCGTTTGCAGGTAGGCGAAATCGTGGCGTGCGAGAAAGTGGAAAAATCTTCGAAACTGCTGCACGAAACGGTGAAATTCGGCGACGAAACGCGCTCGGTGGTATCGGGCATCGCGAAACATTTCAAGCCCGAAGAGCTCATCGGCAAAAAAGTGGTGTTCGTAACCAACCTGAAGCCCGTGAAGCTTTGCGGCGTGCTTTCGGAGGGCATGATTTTAGCGGCGGAGGACGCCGACGGAAAATTCGCGCTGATTTGTCCGGAAAACGACGTGAACGACGGAACGCGGCTGGGCTGAGCTTGCGGAAAATTGCGTAAAGAAAGGCGCCGCGGCGTTTTGTAAAGCGCGGCGGCGAAGAAGAACGGCGGAACGGGAGGCGTCAAACGGCATGAACAAAACGGGTTATATCGACGTGCACTGCCATCTGACGAGCGAGGCGGAATACGCCGCGGCGGGCGGCATAGAGGCGGCGATTGCCGCCGCGAAGAACGCGGGCGCGGATACGCTGATCGTAAGCGGGTTCGACGAGGCTTCTTCCGCGGCGGCGGCGAAGCTTTCCGCGCGGCATCGCGGCGTGTATTTCTGCGCGGGGCTGCAGCCGGAAGAAATAAAACCGTTCGAAACGGACGAGGCGGGATATATGCGCGCGCTGGAAACGGTGCGCGGGCTGCTGAAAGAGAAGAAGTGCGTGGCGCTGGGAGAAATCGGGCTGGATTATCACTTCGAAGATAACCCGACGAGAGAGTTTCAGCGCGAAACGTTTGTGCGGCAGCTGCAAATGGCGGACGAAGCGAATCTGCCCGCGGTGATACACAGCCGCGACGCCTGCGCGGATACGCTGGAAATTCTGCGGGAGAACCGGAAGCTGTTACGGAACGGCTTTCTGATGCACTGCTATTCGTATTCGGCGGAAGCGGCGGCGGAGTATGCGGAGCTGGGCGGGTATTTCTCGTTCGGCGGCGTGGTTACTTTCAAAAACGCGCAGAAGGTGAAAAAGGCGGCGCTCGCCGTGCCGGGAGACAGGATTTTAACGGAGACGGACAGTCCGTATCTGGCGCCCGAACCGCTGCGGGGAACGTTTCCGAACATTCCCGCGAACGTGGCGCGGGTGGCGGAAGTTCTGGCGGAGCTGCGCGGCGAAACCGTGGAAGATTTTTGCGCGGGCGTGCGGCGGAACGCGGAACGGCTGTTTTGTTTGCGGGCGGAAGAAACGCTTAGCGAACCCTGAACGATTCAAGGAGATTTTTGTATGGGCAACAATAATAATAACAAGCGCCGTAAATTTTACGGGAACAACGCGGGCGCGGCGGGCAGCAACGGCGCCGCGGGAAACGGCGGCGCGAACGGCGGAAAAACGGCGCAGCAGAACGGACAGAACGGGCAGCGGCAGCAGAATAAGCCGCAGAACGCGGCGGGCGGCAACGGCGTGGGCAGGAACAAGCCGAAGAACCGCGGCATGAACCCCGCGAACAACGCGAACAAGAACAGAAACGCCAACGGGAACAACGGCGGAAAGAACCGCGCGGACGACGGGCGCAAGGATACGTATGTGTACGAACTGGACGGGAACATATATATCAACCTGACGAACAAGTGCTCCAACGGGTGCGAATTCTGCGTGAGAAACGAACGCGCGAGCTATTACGGGAATTATCTGTGGATCAGGCACGGCGACCCGACGGCGGAAAAGGTGATTGCGGAGCTGGAAAAGAAAGACGTTTCCGCGTACAAAGAGCTGGTGTTCTGCGGATTCGGCGAGCCGACCTACAAAATGGACGAGATGACGGCGATTGCGGAATACGCGCATTCGCGCGGGCTGAAAACGCGGCTGAACACGAACGGGCAGGGCAATCTGATTAACAAGCGCGATATCGTGCCCGATCTGAAGGGGAAAATCGATCTGGTGAACGTTTCTCTGAACGCGCCGGACGCGGAGAGTTATCAGAAAATCTGCCATTCGCAGTACCGCCTCGACGCGTTTCCCGCGCTGGTGGAATTCGCGAAGTCGTGCGTGAAAAACGGCGTGGCGTGCCGGTTTTCGGTGGTGGACTGCATCGGCGCGGAGGCGGTGGATTCCTGCCGCAGGCTGGCGGAAAGCGAGGGCGTGCCGCTGTACGTGAGAAAATACATCGCGGACAGCTGAGAAGCGCGGCGGCGATTCTGCGGCGGAGCGAATCGTTCCGTACGAGCGGACGGCTTATGCGTGCGTGGACGTTTTTGCCGTGCACGGGGCGTATGCTTTTTTAACGGGCGGCGGAGAGGGCGCGGAGACGTTCCGAATCGGAGAAAACGGGGCGGAGACGGCGGAGATTTGCGCGGAAACGGTGAAAAAAGCATAAAACTTAGCGAAAAAGCGAAAAATCGGGGGAAAACCGCTTGACAGAGCGGGGAGAGAAAGTTTAAAATAAAAGCGTACTTTATGCGGGCGAGGCGCGGAAGCGACATGCGCGGGCGCGGCAGGGAAAAGTGCCTTTCAACTTTTTTAAGGAGAGAAAGAACGGTGAAAAAGAATATTTTCAAAAAATTTACGGTGGCGGCTTGTCTGACGGCTGCTGCGGCGACGACGCTTTTTACGTTCGCTTCGTGCGAAACTTCGTACCCGAAGGCGGAAATTACGGTGAGCTTCAACGATACCGAGTACACGCTGAAATACGAACTGGCGAGAAAGCTTGCCCCCGCGACGGTGCGGCATTTCATCGAGCTGGCGGACAATAATTTTTACGACGGGCTTTGCGTGCACAGCTACGAATCTTCGAAGTGGATTGCGGGCGGTTACAAGGTGGCGGAAGGCGACGACGATACGCAGCTGGAAGAAATCGATTATTTCGCCGCGGTGAAAAACTTTTCGCTGACGCAGACGGTGTGGGCTTCTCCGAATAAGGAAAACCCGACGGGCACAGTGTACGGGGAATTTTCGAAGAACAATTACAAGGTGGAAGGCACGGGCGCCTGGAAGCAGACGTACGGTTCGCTTTCGATGTTCTATACTTCGAAAGACGCGGAAGATTCGGTGTATGTGGACCGCTTCGACGGCAACGGGCAGAGCTACAAGCCGTACGAATATAACAGCGCCACTTCGCTGTTTTACTTCTACACGTCTTCGTCGGATTCGGCGGCGAGCGACAATTACTGCACGTTCGCGCGGCTGGAAGAGAAGAGCCGCGATACATTCGCCGAGCTGTTGAAAGCCGTTTCGGATTATTCTTCGGACACGTACGGCGACGACGGCTTCACGGAAGAAAAGAAGCTGACGGCGAACGCGGGCGATCCGTTTGAGACTTCTTCGACGGTTACGGCGAAGGTGCCCAAGAAGGCGATTGTAATCAAGTCCGTAAAAATCAAGAAATATTGATTCGAGAAAAAAATCGAAAGAAAACGCTTCCGTTTGCGCGGGGGCGTTTAATTTTTTGCGGGCGAAAAATAAAAAACGAGGGTTTTGTGATAAAAACGGAAAAAACGTTAAAATTATGTTAAAAAAAGACTTGACGGCGCGGCGGGCGGCGAAGTATAATGGAAGTACAAACTTTATTACGGAGGAAGGAAAATGAAAGAGATGTCCGCAAAGAAAATCGTGCTTGCTTCGATAGCGTTTCTGGCGAGCGCGCTGCTTTTCGCAGGAATGTTGTGTTCGGTGATCAAGCTGGACGTAGGCTTCAACATGGAGCTGGAAGCGGGGCTGAAAATCAAAGACGTGAAATTGTTTGCGAACGGGTACGACATGCTGTCGTTCGAACTGCCCGCGGTGCTGAAAACGCTGATTACCGAAATGTACACCGAGATGAAGTACGAGGCGGATTTTACGGCGCTGGAAGTGATTTCCGGCATCTTTTCGGTGCTGACGCTGGCTGCCGCGGTGGTGGGATGCGTGCTTACGGTGATTTCGATTTTCTGCTTTTCGAAAAAGACATGCCGGAGAGTGGGAACGACGTTTGTGATTGTTTCCGTTTCGCTGGCGCTGGCGTATACCGTGGTTTCGATTGTGTTCGTGAGCGTGGTGAAATCGCAGCTGAAAGATATTTACTCTTCGGTGCAGAAGAACGAGACGGTGCAGGCGGTGCTGGGCGGATTTAAAACGAATATGTTCGTTTCGCTGATTTTTCAGGCGGTTTTAACAGTGGCGTATTTCGTGTGCGCGGGAACGATTCGGGAAAGATCGGCGGAGCAGGTGCCCGGTACGGGCGTAAAAGCGTATGCGGCGGCGGGAAAGAATAAAAACGAGGATTTGCTTGCGCGGATCGAAGCGGAAACGCGGGTGATCGGATTGTTGCGGGAGTACAAAAAACTCTGCGATGAATCGGTGATTTCCAGTTCCGATTACAGCGAGAAGAAAATCCGGCTGTTGCGGTATTCCGACGCGAAGCTGCATGCGGAAATGCCCGCGATGCTGAGACAAAGCTCGTATGCGGATACGGTGAAGGCGGAAGAAGCGATAACGGCGGCGCTGAGAGGATATAAGCAGCTGGCGGACGACGGGATTATTTCGGCAGGGGATTTTGCCGATAAGAAAGTTTCGCTGATGAGCTGCGTTATGAACGGCTGAGAGATTGCCGCTTCTGTTGCGAAAATTTGTTAACGAAAACAGAGAAACGAAAATAGAGAAAAGCCGCGCTTCGGCAGGAAAGCGCGGCTTTTTGACGCAGGGGAGAGGAACGCGGGAGGCGGCAAGAATTCTCATTTGACCTCTATCGTCTGCTTACGCAGACACTTTCCCCGAAAGGAAAAGCAAGAGGCGCCGCTTTGTTTGAAAAATTTCAATGAAAACAAGGTGCGCCCCTCATCAGTCGCTTTCAGCGACAGCTTCCCCCCGGGGGGAAGCCTTGACGAAGGCAAGAGGGGAAGCTTGACGAAGGCAATGAATTTAATAAATCCTCTCTCGGCTCGCATATGCTCGCCACTCTACTTGCCGGGATTGCCTTCAAGCGGCAACCCGACAAGGATTCCCAAAAGGGGAAAGCAAGATATGCCCCTCATCGCGGTTAGATTTTTTTGAAATCGGTGATTTTGCCGCCGGAGGTTTCCGTTACGTAATAATCAGCTTCGTAGATTCGTTCGCCCTTTTTACGCAGCACGCCGCACTCGTTTTCGTTCTCGCAGGGGAACGCGTACGCGTATTCGCCGAGGTATGCCCCCAGTTTTTCCGATTTTTCCGCAAGTTCGCGCGACAAAAACGCCGATACGTCAGCCCTCACGCGGAAGTTTTCGAAAAAATCGTAAGCGAGGAGTCCGCTGTTTTCCGTGCCTTCGATTTTACCCGAAATGCGGTAACATTCGTTTTGCGCGAGCGCCCACTCGCCGTACAGCACCCGTTTTGCGCCGCCGCTTAATTTTACGCTTGCTTTCAGCGTGGCTTCGTCCGCGGTGTAGGAAAGCACTTCTTCGTCGAACAGTTTTTTACCGCGCGCGTTGAAAATACAAAGCGCGTTTTTCCCCTCGACGAAATACAGTTCGCCGTGTTTCGAGATGGTTGCGTTTTCGTAGCGGAGCGGCAACGGCGATATGTAAAAGCCCGCGGACGTTTCCAGCGAGATGCAGAGGGAGCCCTGAAAAAACACGGTGATGAGGTCGGCGACGAATCGTTCCTGCGCGACGATTCTCGTTTCGCTCAGACGGGGCGGAAACGAGCGCGCGTACACCGCCGCGCCGTCGCGGAGGAGGCAGACGTATACGCCCTCCGGAGGCGCGAAGAAGAGGTTTTCGTTTAAAAACACGCCGAGGGGGAGGGCGTTCTGCGGAGAAAAACAGGCGAAGAGATTATCTTTCAGCGCGATTTCCGCAAAGCGTTCGAAACCGTCGGTAACGCCGTAATATTTGCCGCCGATGGTGAGCGCGCAGGGAACGGAGGATAAAAAACGTACTTTCATACCGTTATTTTATTCGGTTTTTGCGTTGCGATATGTATAAAAACGAAAAAATAGGTTAATAATCCTTTCCGCCGCAGGAAACGACGGCTGCGCGGACGGGAAACGCCGCCGCGGAATAAAATTCGGAGGAGAGGACATGAACGCAAGCGGAAAAATTAACGGTTATACGGAAGAGGAAGCGAAAACGCTGGTGGAGTACATCTGGAAAGGGAAAAAATCGGGGAAAACGCTGACGGCGTTGTTTGCCTCGTACGGCGCGGAACACGGCAGGGCGCGGGGAAGCGTGCGCAATTATTATTACGCGCTGATGCGTTCTGCCGGTTCGGACGAGCGGGTAATGAAGCTGCTGGACGGGAAAGAACTCAGCGTGGAAAAAATCCGCGAATTTACGGAAGAGGAGACGGACGAGGCGCTGAAAAGCATTCTGGCGGAAAAGAGCAAGGGAATTTCGGTACGGCGCGCGATTATGAACGTAACGGGCGCGGACGCGAAGCTGGGGCTGAGATTGCAGAACAAGTACAGGAACGTACTGAAAAAGCAGCCGGAAAAAATCGAACGGGCAAAAAAGGAACTGGGGCTGGAAAATGCGGGACAGTCAAAAGTCGGAGCCGTCGGCGCTGCGGAAAAAAGCGCTGCGGGAAGCGTTAAAAAATTTGCGGCGGGCGGTAAAACGGCGCCTTGCGGGGAGTTTTTAAAGCGCAGACTGGAGCGGGAAATCAACCTGTTATACGAACGGATCGCGGGGGCGCTGCGTGAAGAGAACGCCCGGCTGAAAGAGGAAAACGAACGCCTGAAAAGGCTGCTGACGATAAAAAGATAACGAAAAACGACAGAATCCGCGCGGAAACGGCGGGAGTATTCTTCGGCAAAGCGATGAAAAATAAGTGAAAAAGAAAAAATATCGCGCAAAAGCCTGTAAATTGCTTGCCAAAAAGGAAAAAAGAGGGTATTATATAAGCAGTTGATTTTGCGGCGCGGGGATTTCGCGCCATGTAAGGAGAGTTAATTATGTTTGGCTATTTATTGGCAGAAAGCACCGGCAGCAGCAGCGGTAGCGGCAATTCCAAAGTATTTTCCACCATTTTCATCGTACTGATTGTGGCGGCGTTCGTGGCGATGATGATTTTCAATTCGCGCAGCCAGAAAAAGCGCCAGCAGGAGAGCCAGAAGATGCTTGACGCGATTAAGCCGGGCAGCAAAGTGAAAACGATCGGCGGCATTTGCGGCGTTGTTGTGGAAGTGAACGCGGAAGAAAACACGTTTGTGCTGGAAACGGGCACCGAAGCAAGCGGCAAATCGTATATCAAATTCGATAAACAAGCCGTATATCAGACGGACGCGGTAGCGGATACGAAGGCCGCCGGAAAGGCGGAAGAGAAAGCGGAAGAAAAATCCGAAGAAAAAGCCGCGGCTTCCGAAGAAAAGACGGCAGAAGCGCCCGCCGAAGAAAAGAAAGACGAAGAATAATTTTTCTTCGCGTTGAATTCAGCTTACAGACTTTTTCATAAAATTATCCTTTTGGAAAACGCCGCTCCTTTACGGGAAGCGGCGTTTTTCGCGTCGTTTGCGGAAAAGGGGAAACAAGAATACTGCCGGTATAGCGCCGGTATAGCGGAACGGGCGATGGCTGTACGATGGGGAAAGCAAGAGGCGGCAAGAATTCTCGTTTGACCTCTATCGTCTGCTTACGCAGACACTTTCCCCGAAGGGGAAAGCAAGGATTCGGTAGGAGCCGCACAGGGGGAGGCAAGGGGGCTGGAAATGTGAAACAAAGTTGCGCCCCTTGATTGAAAATTTCCAGATAGAAAACAAGTTGCGCCCCTCATTCGTCCAAAGCTGTGCTTTGTCCACCTTCCCCCCAAGGGGAAGGCTCTGAAAGAGGCGGACAATTTTTGCCGAAAAAAATGAAGTTCACTGAATTTTTTTCAGGCAAGGGGAAGGCACGAAGTGGCTGACAATTTTTGCGAATTTTTTCGCAAGAAAAATGAGCAAGGGGAAGGCTAATATCGAAGTTAAAGATTGAAGATGCAAACGATGAGCGGTTCTTATTTTCCGGCGGGCGGCATAGGATAAAAAGCGGACGAAAAAATTCGTTTTGCGAGAAAGGAGGCGGGTATGTCGGCGGAAAATCTGAAAAGGTCGTTTTTTTATCAGGTTCTGAAAGCGACGGCTATTGCGGTGCTGCTGTGCGTATTGTCGGCGGCGCTGTTTGCCGTTCTGGCGCGGTTTGTTACGCTGAGCGCGACGGCGGTGAAAATTTCGGGTATTGCGGCGAAAATTCTTTCGCTGTTTATTGCGGCGCTTGTATCGTTCAGGGACGGCAAAGGGTGGTTGAAAGGACTGGTTGCGGGACTGCTGTTCGGGCTGCTCACCTGCTTTATTTTTTCCGCCGCCGCGGAAAGCGCCGTGGGAACGGGCGTTTTGTTTGAATTGCTGTTCGGTGCCGTCGTCGGCACGATTTGCGGTATGTTTGCGAATGTGGCTAAGCGATGATTGTTGCTATGATTTGACGGATATCGGCGGATAAGACCTCTCTCGGCTCGCAAAGGCTCGCCACTCTCCCCGAAGGGGAAAGCAAGTGCCCCTCCGTTACTACTCTCACCTTCGTTGGAATAATTTCAATGAAAATATGTTACGCCCCTCATCACCGCCACTGCGTGGCAGAGCTTCCCCCCCAAGGGGAAGCCTTGACGTAAGGAAAGGCTTCACATTTTTGCCGAAAAAAATGAAGTTCGCTGAATTTTTTTTCAGGCAAGGGGAAGCCGCAATTAAGGCGATTGTGCGGCTTTTTCGGCTCGGGAAGTAATTTTTTTGTGAAAAATGCCGCAAATACACGCGATATGACTTGACGGACAAGCCGTTAATAAGGTATAATAAATAAGTATCGGTATATTATTTTCTTTTTTTCCGCGGACAAGCCGTCGCGGGAGGAAAGAAATGCTTTATCAGGAGGCTTTACAATGGGCAAAAAGAAATCGGTGGTATTGCTTACTTTAATTACCATCGTGATCGTTGTATTGTGCGCCGTTGCGGTTTTCCCGTCGTTCCACCTTTCCGTGTTTAAAAAGGATTCGGTGAAAACGTGGAATCCCGTGGTGTCGCTGTACGATACCGACGAGGAACTGGGCGGCGGATACGTGGCGCGGTACTATCCCGCGGGCGTGATTTCCGCTACGGAATACGACAGTAACTGCCGTTCCATTTCGCAGCAGGAAGGCGAAGAAAAACTGCAGGAATACGTGGATTCGTACGAAAAACACGGCGGCGTTTACCTTTCCAGAAACGAGGACGACAAAGTGATGCGGCGCGTTACGGGCGAAAACGGAGACATCTATGTGGTTACCGACGCTTTCAAAGCCTGGTTTGACGAGACGGCGGACCTTGTGGCTTCGCGTTATGCCAGAATGCAGTATTCCACCGTCTGCGTTTCGGTGGCGGACGATTACGTGCTGGAAGTGAAGCTTCCCAAATCGAGCGTGAATTCCACCGTTTCGTCGGCGCTGACGACGTTTGCGTATACGGGCGAGCTGACGATTACCGACGGCACGAATACTTACCCCGGCAAACTGGAAACGGGCACGGATTACTTTAAATCGTTCAAGGTGAAAACTTCCGGTTCGAGCGCGTATCTGCAGATTAAAACCACCGACAAGGGTTCGGATATTCTGAAAACGTTCGCTTCCGGTTCTTCGACGATTACCGTGAAAATCGGCGACGATACGGTGCTTTCGCCGAGCGGTTCCAACTTCGAAAACCTGTCGGGTAACACCTGGGCGATCGGGCTGAGATACGAGGAGGCTGGCAAGATTCTTGCCGCGACGCTGGATTCGGCGCTGCATTACGCGCAGGGCGACAGCGGATACTCGTTCGATTCCGACAAGACGGAAATTTCTTCGTACGAAGCCGTGTACGGCGGAAACGGAAAGACGATGCTGTACGTTGCCGCGCTGATCGTGCTGGCGATTGCGGTGATTCTGCCGATTATTCTGTACAAGGGCTACGGCGTGGCGATGGCGTACGGAACGATGACGTACTTTTTGATCGTGGCGTTTCTGTATGCGTACGTAACGAACGCGGTGTTTGAAATTTCGGCGGTTTCCGCGTTGCTGTTTGCGGCGGGGCTGGCGTTGATTTTCGCCGTGGAATCGCGCGTATACAAAAAAATCAAGGCGGAAGTGGCGCTGGGCAAGACCGTGGCTTCTTCCGTGAAGAACGCGTTTAAAAAGACGCTGATGCCGTCCGTGGACGTGTGCGCCGTGGCGGTGCTTGGTTCGCTGGCGTTTCTGATCGGCGGGGCGCTTCTGAACACGGTGGCGGCGCAGGCGGTGATCTGCTTTGCGGCGGCTGCGTTCGTGTGCCTGCTGTGGACGCGCGTAATCAATTATTTGTTGTTCTCTGCGGCGAAGGATAAATACGCCTTCTATCGCTTGAAGAGGGAGGATGACGACGATGAATAAGTTTACGAATAAAATTGCGGGAAAATTTAAAATTTTTCTGCCTTTGGCGCTTCTGATTCTGGTGGCGGGGATTGTGCTTGCCGCGATTTTCGGAATGAATACCGCGCCGGAATACGGCAGCGAAAAAACGCTGAAAATTCACGTGAATTCCTATTACTCGGAAGAACGCGTAAACGCCGTGGAGACGGCTTGCGCGAAGGTGTTTTCGGATAAGAGCGTGGACGAAAGCTACGAGAGAGTGGAACGCAGCGCTTCGGCGAACGATTATACGATTGTGTATTCGTTCAAAGGCGATTTTTCGGACGAGAAACTGAACGAGCTGTGCACGGAAGTGGCTGCGAAGCTGACGGGCGAAAACGGCGCTCTGAACGGAATCGACGAGGACCTCGTTTCGGTGAGCGCTTCTTCTTCGGTGCCGCATACGGCGCGCTCGGCGCATTTTATTCTGCGCGCGGCGATTGCGGGCGGCGTGCTGCTGTTTGCCGTGTTTGTGTATACGGCGATCAGGCATAAGCTTGCGGGCGGCGTGATTGCCGCGGCGATTACGCTGGTTACGCTTGCGCTGACGACGGCGCTGACGGTGATTGTGCGCGTGCCCGTATCTTCCACTTGCGCGAACGCGTTGTTTTTATCGACCGTGCTGGGCGCCGTATACGGCGTAGCCGTGGCGGGAAAGATGCGCAAGGCGGAAACGAGCGAGGAAAACGAAGGGCTTTCCGCAAAGGAAATCGTGGCGAAAGAGATGCCCGAAAAGCCGCTTCTGATTGCTACGTGCGCGACGGCTGTAGGCATCGTGCTGATCGGCGCGATGGGGATTTCTCCCGTGCAGTGGCTTTCGCTGATTGCGCTTCTGGGGCTGGTATCGGCGTACTTCACGGCGGGAATTTTGTTCCCTTCGGTTTATCCGCCGATTTTCGAAAAGTTACAGAAGAAGCGTGCGGCAAAGCGCAGATACGATTATAAAAAGACGAAAGACGCGAAAAACGCGAAGCCGGCGGACGGACAGGCGAAGAAAGACGGCGGAGCGGACGCGAACGAAGCGGAAGCACCCGCAAACTGAAGAAACGTTCTTGAGACGCGCTCGATGCGGGGGAATACGCTTTTCCCCCGCTCTTTGTTCTTTTGAGAAAGGGGCGAGGAAGCGGCGGAGCGGATGAGAAAAGAGGTTACACATTGAAAGAAATCGTTCCCGAATACGAATTTTCGGAGGAACAACTGAATCGGGCGGACGCGCTGGCGGCGGAGACGGGGCTGGAAAAGACCACGGCGCATATTCTGTTTGCGCGCGGCGTGGATACGGCGGAAAAGGTGCGCCGCTTCATGAATCCCGGAAAAGCGAATTTTTTATCGCCGTTTCTGATGCGCGGCATGAAAGAGCTGGCGGAAAAGATTGAAGAAGTGCGCGGGCGCGGCGGCGAAATCGCCGTGTTCGGGGACTACGACGCCGACGGGATCTGTTCTTCCGCCATTATGTATTACGCGCTGAAAGAATACGGCGTGCGGGCGAGAATTTACGTGCCCGAACGCTCGGACGGGTACGGGCTTTCGCGCGCGGGAATCGACCGCATTTTTGCGGAGGGCGTGCCCGATTTGTTTATGACGGTGGACTGCGGCGTTTCGTGCAAAGATGAAGCGGCATACGCAAAATCGCTGGGGGCGGAAGTGATTGTAACCGACCACCACGAGCTGCCCGAAGAACTGCCCGATTGCGTGATCGTCAATCCGAAAAACGCGGACGATTACCCGTACGACAACCTTTGCGGCGCGGGCGTGGCGTTTAAGGTGGCGTGCGCGCTCCTCGGCGAAAAAGCGTACGACCTTCTGGATTTTGCCGCGCTTGCCACGGTGGCGGACAGCGTGCCGCTCCTCGGCGAAAACCGCGACATCGTAACCGAAGGGCTGAAACTTTTCAACGCGGATCATCGTTCGTGCTTTACCTATCTTCTGGCGCGGACGAAGGAAAAGCAGGGCGACGAGATTACGGCGCAGACGCTTGCGTTTACGCTGGCGCCGCGGGTGAATGCTGCCGGGCGGATGGGAGATTCGAACGCGGCGTACGAACTGTTTATCGCGGAAGAAGAGGAGCGAAAGCGGGAGATTGCGGCGAAGCTGTGCGCTTACAATGTGGAGCGGCAGAAGAAGTGCGACGAATTGTATCTGGCGGCGAAGCAGACGCTGGCGGCAAAGGGCGCGTATTCGCACGTGATTATGCTGACGGGCGACGACTGGAACGCGGGCTTCGTGGGGATTGTGGCGGCGAGAATCGCCGAGGAATACAACCGCCCCACGCTGATTTTCGTGCAGCGCGGAGATATGCTGCGGGGCAGTGCGCGAAGCGTGGAGAACGTGAATATTTACACCGCTCTGCGCGCGTGTTCTTCGCTTCTGGAAGAATTCGGCGGGCATGCGCAGGCGGCGGGCGTGAATTTAAAGGCGGAAAATTTTTCCGCGCTGGAAGAAGCGCTGGATAAGGAACTTGGCGCGCATTATTCGCGCGAGGATTTCGTGCCGCGTATTCCCGTGGCGGAAGAAATGACGGGCGCGTTTTCGCCGAAGCTGGTGCGGGAACTGGCGGCGATGGAGCCGTACGGGGTGGGGCACAGAAAGCCGCTGTTCTCTTTGACCTGCACCGAGTGCAACGCGCGCCCGATGAAGCCCGGTTCGCCGCACCTTTCCATGAAGAACGAATACCTCGATTTCGTGTATTTTTCGGGTGCGAAGCATCTGCCGCTGATAGACAGCGACGTGAAAAAGACGTTCGTGTTCGAAATCAACGTTTCGGAGTTCCGCGGAAAGCAATACGTGAAAGGGTTTATCCGCGATTTCGCCTACGACGGAAGGACGGGCGGAAATACCGATTTTTCGGCGCTTTCTTCGGCGATCGACGGGTTTTATTCTTCTTCCGCTTCGCACGGAAACGAAGGGAACGAGGAAGAAACGAGGAACGCGCCCGAAGCGCTTTCCGGCGAAGAAGTGCGGGAACTGATAGAGAGAAAACGGAAAGAAAGCGACTGGGGATTGTGCCTGCTGGCTTCGGATTCCTCGGTGCTGAAAGCGTACCCGTATCTTGCGGACATGCCGTGCGAATTGTTTTATCCCTCTTCGAGAAACGTAGGGAACGTTCTGATTTTGTCGCCGTTTGCCGATACCGATTTATCCGGCTTCGAAACGATTGTGTATCTGGATACGCCCGTGGCGTTTGCGGGGGCGTACGGCGCGGGGAAGAAAACGTATTATAACCGCGACGTGGACGGCAAGAGGCTGTTCGAAGGGCTGAACGCGGAGCGCGGGGAGCTGGTGAAAATGTTTACGGCGCTGAAAAACAACGCGGGCGTGCTGCAGGGCGAAAACGCGCGGGCGCTGACGGAAAAGTGCGGCGCGTTCGGCATGGACAGAAACGAATTTTTATTTGCGGCGCGGGTATTCGAAGAGCTGGGCATTCTTGATTTTTCGTTCGGCGCGCCCACGCTGTACAGAGGCGCGAAAACGGAGCTTTCGAAATCGGCGCTGTATGAAACGGTGCGGAAGCTGACGGAAAAACAGAGACGGTTGTAAAAAAACGGATTGAAAACGGAGGGAGTATGGACGCAAACGGAAAGAGCGGAAACGCGGTGGCGGAGGCGCGCGCGAAGATAGACGCGACTTACGAAAACGAAAAGGATAAAAAGCTGGTAACCGAAGCGTACGATTATGCGGAAAAAATGCACGAGGGGCAGAAGCGCGCTTCGGGCGAGCCGTATTTCGTGCATCCGTGCTCCGTGGCGAACATTCTGATGGATATGGGGCTGGACGCGCCCACGGTGGCGGCGGCGTTTCTGCACGACGTGGTGGAAGATACCGCGGCGACGGAAGAGGACATCCGCGAAAAGTTCGGCGAAGAAGTGGAAGAGCTGGTTGCGGGCGTTACCAAACTGAATAAAATCGTTTTCGAAAGCAAGGAGCAGGAAGAAGCGGAAAACTTCCGCAAGATTGTGGTGGCGATGGCGAAAGACATCCGCGTGATTATCATCAAGCTTGCGGACAGGCTGCACAACATGCGTTCGCTTGCCTATCTTTCGCCCGAACGGCAGCAGGCGATGGCGCACGAGACGCTGGAAATTTATACGCCGCTGGCGGGCAGACTGGGTATTTCGCACGTGAAGAGCGAACTGGAAGATTTGTGCCTGAAATATCTCGACCCCGAAGCTTACCGCTATCTGCTGGTGCACATCAACGAAAAACTTTCCGAACGGCGGCAGTTTGTGGCGGACATCGTGGAGCAGATTAAAGATCTGATGAAGGCGGACGGCATCGAAGGGGAAGTGTTCGGGCGACCCAAGCATTTTTATTCCATCTACAAAAAGATGAAGAACAAGGGCAAGACGTTCGACCAGATTTACGATCTGACCGCCGTGCGCGTGATTGTGAAAGACGTGAAGGAGTGCTATACCGTGCTGGGCGCGATTCACGAAAAGTGGACGCCGCTGCCGGGGCGGATCAAAGATTATATCGCCAACCCGAAGCCGAACAAGTACCAGTCGTTGCACACCACGGTGATGACGTCGTACGGGCAGCCGTTTGAAATTCAGATACGCACGGAAGAGATGCACCGCGTGGCGGAATTCGGTATCGCGGCGCACTGGAAGTACAAAGAGGGAAAATCGCAGGAGCAGAACACGAATTTCGAAAGCCGCCTGACCTGGCTGCACGAAATGGTGGAGTGGCAGAGCACGCTGAAAGATTCGCGCGAGTTTCTGGACGCGCTGAAAACCGAATTGTACAGCGAGGAACTGCTGGTGTTTACGCCGCGCGGCAAGGTGATTACGCTTCCGCCGGGGGCTACCCCCGTGGATTTCGCCTACGCCATCCATTCGGAGGTGGGCAACCGCTGCACGGGCGCGCGCGTCAATTCGAAAATCGTGCCGCTTTCCACGAAGCTGCAGGTGGGCGACGTGGTGGAAATCATCACTTCGCAGAATTCGAAAGGTCCTTCGCGCGACTGGCTGAAATTCATCAAATCTTCGGGCGCGAAAGCCAAAATCAAGCAGTTCTACAAGAACGAGCTGAAAGAGGACAACATCCGCGAAGGGCAGGCGAAGCTGGAGGACGAGGCGAAAAAGAAGGGGTATACCCTTTCGGAACTGGTTACGGAAGAGAGCTTCAAAAGAATTTCGGACAGATTTTCGTTTGCTTCGCCCGACGAAATGTACGCGGCGGTGGGGTACGGCTCCGTTACCGTTGGGCAGGTATTATACAAGCTGATCGATTTTTACAAAAAAGAGATGCCGAAGCCGTTCGAAGTGCATGCGGGCGGCGGCAATATCCGCACTCCCGGCGGGGTGCTGGTGAACGGGCAATCGGGGCTGCTGGTGCGGTTTGCGGGGTGCTGTTCGCCCGTGCCGGGGGATAAAATCGTAGGGTTTACTTCGCGCGGCAGAGGGGTGGTGATTCATCGCGCCGACTGTTCGAACGTGCGCGGCATCGAACCCGGACGGCTGTTGCCCGCGGAATGGCGGAAAGAAGGCTCGGAAAAGCAGCTGTATAACGCGAACATCATTATCCGCGCCGCCGATCAGGGCGCGGCGCTTTCGGCGCTTTCGCTGGTGGTATCGGATATGAAACTTTCGATAACTTCTGTGAACGGCAGAATCGATAAAAACCGCGACGCCGTGCTGGAAGCTTCCATTCGCCTGACGGATGTTTCGGAGATGGATTTGCTGATTAAAAAACTGCGTTCGGACAAGCGGATTTACGACGTGAACCGTCTGACGACGCTTTCGTGATTTTTTATCCGCGTTCGGCGGGCGGCGGTTGTTTTGGCGTACGGGCGCTACCGCGCGGATGCGGGCGCGGTTGAACAGGACGACGAACCGAAAAGGACGACGACCGGGACGATACGGCGCGGACGCGGCGGCGTTGCGGGAAGCGAAAAAAGCCGGGAAAAACGCGGAAAAGAGAAAACGACGCGGGCAGAGGGCGGAGCAAAGGGACAGAATGATTACGGATTGTACATTTCTTGAAAACGAATTATACGACGTGGCGCGGCTTTTCAAGTCGCGCCCCGAAACGCTTTCGCATTCGTTTACCTACGAGAACGGCGTATTTAAAAACGCGTTCGAAGTGGACGGGGCGAAGTACGAATACGAGGACAGGGCGGAATTTTCGGGCGAGCTGGAATTCAAACGCAAGGAAAAGCTGTTTGCGAAGCTGAGATTGTACCGGATTTTAAGCGAAAAATACGGCGAAAAGATGCCCTGGGGAGCGCTGACGGGGATTCGCCCCACGAAGCTTGCTTACCGCGAGAAAGAAGCGGGGCGGGATTTTGAAAAATTGTTTGAATTTATGGGGGTATCGGCGGAAAATACCGCGTTGACGGGCGAAATTTTAGAGGCGCAGCGGGGGATTTACGAGAAGGACGAGAAAAACGCCGATTATTTCGTTTCGCTGCCGTTCTGCCCCAGCAAGTGCGAATATTGTTCGTTTATCACCGCTCCCATCGATAAAACGCGCGGGTTTCTGCCTGCGTATCTCGATTGTCTGACGAAAGAAATCGAAGCGAGCGCGGGGCTTATCAAAAATCTGCGCAGCGTGTATATCGGGGGCGGAACGCCGTTTGCGGTGGAGACGGAGGAGCTGGAGCGGGTGCTTTGCGCCGTGGACAAGCTGCGCAAAAACGGGTGCGAATACACGGTGGAAGCGGGCAGACCGGACGTGTTTTCGGAGGAAAAGCTGCGGCTTTTAAAAGAGCACGGGGTTACGAGAATCTGTGTGAATCCGCAGAGTTTTTCGGACGATACGCTGCGGAAAATCGGGCGGAAACACACGGCTGCGGATGTGTACAGGGCGTTTGAGATGTCCGCGAAATACGGGTTCGAAATAAATCTCGATTTAATCGCGGGGCTGGCGGACGAGACGGCGGCGGATTTCGAAAAATCGCTGGAAGAGGCGGTGGGGCTGGCGCCCGAAAACATTACGGTGCACTGCCCTTGCCTGAAAGCGGGGGGGGAGCTGAAAGAGGAAACCGACTATCTGGACGTGCCCGTGGTTTCGGAGATGGTGGCGCTTTCGCGGCGGGTGCTGCCCGGAAACGGGTACCGCCCGTACTATCTGTACCGGCAGAAATATCAGGCGGGCAACAACGAGAACGCGGGCTGGGCGAAACGCGGCACGGAATGCGTGTACAACATAGACGTGATGGAGGAAATCGCGGATAACGTCGCCGCGGGGGCGAACGCCGTTTCGAAAAAAGTAACGTTTTCGGACGGGAAAATCACGCGGTATGCTTCGCCGAAAGATTTGAAAACGTATATAGAAAAAATCGACGAAATCATTGCGAAAAAGGCGGAATTTTTCGAAAGAGGGTAAACGGGCGCCCGGCTGCTTTTCATCGCCGCCGCGCGGGAAATACCGTATGGGAAGCGGGCGGCTTTTGTGCGGGGACGCCGTACGGGAAAGAATTTTTGAAAAACGGGGCTGTTTTACTTTACTTATTCTTTTCTTTGTGGTACAATAATACCAACGGTTTCAAAGCAGTGCGAATCTCGACGGCTTGCTTTGTGATACGCGTACTAAATTCCATCGGAGGATAAACAAAATGGAAAAAAAAGAAATCATGGCTAAATTCGCTACCCACGAAGGCGACACCGGTTCGCCCGAAGTTCAGATTGCTCTTCTTACCGAGCGCATCAACCACCTGAACGAACACCTCGCTACGCATAAGCAGGATAACCATTCCCGCCGCGGGCTTCTGAAAATGGTAGGTAAAAGAAGAGGACTTCTCGATTACCTCAAAGAAAAAGATATCGCGCGTTACAGAGCGATTATCGAAGCGTTGAATCTGAGAAAATAAAAGCGGCTGAAAAGAGCGGGTTTTTATATCCGCCCTTTTTTTGCTTGTTACGGGGGCAATCCGATTGCCCGGCGACGGCTTTTGCGGGATGGATTGAGTCTGTCGCGATTGCAGTCGCGGACAACGAACAAAACAAAAAAATTCCTGTTTTTCCGTTTGGCAGACGGGAAAGCGGGGCAAGAACAAAAAAAGAACAATACAAGGATACAAGGAGAAAAACACTATGCCGAATTTAGAAAACAGCAGAATTTTCAAGACCGATTACGCGGGCAGAGAACTTACCGTGGAAATCGGCAAGTATGCCGAACAGGCGAACGGGGCGTGCCTCGTGCGCTGCGGCGACACCGTGGTGAACGTTACCGTTTGTATGGCGGAGCAGCCGCGCGAAGGAATGGATTTCTTCCCGCTCTCCGTTGATTACGAAGAAAAAATGTTCGCCGTGGGCAAAATCCCCGGCGGATTCAAAAAGCGCGAGGGCAGAGCTTCCGATAAGGCGATTCTCGTGAGCCGCCTCATCGACCGCCCGATTCGTCCGCTTTTCCCGAAAGGAATTTTCAACGACGTTGTGGTGGTTGCCACGGCGCTTTCGGTTGATCCCGACATCGCGCCCGAACCCATCGCCATGATCGGTTCTTCCATTGCGCTTTCCGTTTCCGATATTCCCTGGGCGGGACCTACGGGCAGCGTGATTGTGGGCTGCATCGACGGAAAGTATATCATCAACCCCACGGTGGCGGAAAAAGAAAAGAGCACGATTCATCTGTCTCTGGCGGGCACGAAAGACGCGATTTTAATGATCGAAGCGGGTGCGAAAGAAGTTACGGACGCCGAAATGGTGGGCGCGATTACGTTCGGACACGAAGAAATCAAGAAGGTGTGCGCGTTTATCGAGGGCATTGCGAAAGAAGTGGGCAAGCCCAAGAGAGAAATGGAACTGTATCACATCCCCGAAGATCTGGACGCGGCGGTAAAAGAATACGGCTACGACAAACTGGTGTGGGCGCTGGATACGTTTGACAGACAGGAACGCGAGGCGCGTCAGGCGCAGGCGGAGAAAGAAATTCTCGAACATTTCGCGGACGTTTACCCCGATAAGCAGCGCGAAATCAAAGATTCCATTTATTATATCACGAAAGCGATCGTGAGAAAGAAGATTTTTGAGGACGGCGTGCGCCCCGACGGCAGAAAGCTGAAAGAAGTACGCCCGATCTGGTGCGAACACGGTATTCTTCCCCGCGTGCACGGCTCGGCGGTGTTCACGAGAGGACAGACGCAGGCTCTGACCACCTGCACCCTCGGTATGCTTGACGAAGCGCAGAGAATGGAAGGCTTGGACGAGGAAGAAGAAAAGCGCTATATGCACCAGTACAATTTCCCCGGCTACTGCACGGGCGAAGCGAAGGCGCTGAGAAGCCCCGGTCGCCGCGAAATCGGACACGGCGCTCTTGCGGAACGCGCGCTTGTACCCGTGATTCCTTCGGAAGAAGAATTCCCTTACGCCATCCGCGTGGTATCGGATATTCTTTCTTCGAACGGTTCTTCGTCGATGGCTTCCGTATGCGGTTCCACGATGGCGCTGATGGACGCCGGCGTGCCGATTAAGGCGCCTGTGGCGGGCTGCGCGATGGGACTTATCAAAGACCCCGAAACCGGCAAATACGTGATTATGACGGATATTCAGGGACTTGAGGACTTCCTCGGCGATATGGACTTCAAGGTGGCGGGTACCGAAAAGGGCATTACCGCGATTCAGATGGACATTAAAATCAAGGGGATTTCCGAACAGATTATGCTTGACGCGATTGCGCAGGCGCAGGAAGGCAGAAGATTCATTCTAGGCAAGATGCTGGAATGTATCCCCGAAGTGAACGACCATCTTTCGAACTTTGCGCCGAAGATTATTTCGTTTAAGATTAACCCTGAAAAAATCGGCGACGTTGTGGGCAAGCAGGGCAAAGTGATCAACAAGATCATCGAACAGACGGGCACGAAAATCGATATCGAAGAGGACGGCACCGTGTGCATTGCCTGCTACGGCGACGTGGCGGCGGCGCACAGAGCGAAGAGCATCGTGGAATCGATTGCGCACGACCCCGAAGTGGGCGATATGTTTGTGGGCGTTGTTGTGCGTATCCTTTCCAAAGTAGGCGCGTTTGTTGAATTTGCGCCCGGCAAGGACGGCATGGTGCACATTTCCCGCCTTTCGAAAGAGCGCGTGAATCAGGTGGAGGACGTTCTGAATATCGGCGACAAGGTGAAAGTGGAAATCATCAAAATCGGCGAAAAGGGCGTTGATCTGAAGCTGCTTGAAAAAATGTAATTTTTAGCCGCAAATAAAGTTTCGGCAGTCTGCGTTGATCGCAGGCTGCCGATTTGTTTTTATCGAACTGTTTTGCTTTCCGCTGTTTGTTATTTCTTCCGGAATATTCCCGACTTCTTTTTCGGCGCGTTTTCCTTCCAGTCTTGCTCGTCGCGGGTTGCGGAAGCAAGGGCGAGATATGCGGCGGTTTCTTCGGTTTGCGGCGCGGCGGGAAGGGGCGCGGGCGCATCGGCGGGCGGAGGCAGGACGGGTTGCCCGGAAGTTACCGCATCTTCGGCGGGCGGCGCGGGCAAGGCTTTCTTCTGCAGGCGTTTTTCCTGTTTGCGGGCGGATTTTTCTTGTTTTTCCGCCGATTTCAGAAGCTTGTTTTCGATGGCGATTGCCGCTTTTTTATCGGCTTTTTCCTGCTTTTCCGCTTCTTTTTGCGCTTTTTCGTCGATTTTTTTCTGCTTGCGTTTTTCGATGAGTTCCTGTTTTTTCAATTCGCGTTTTTCTTTGCGTTCGGCGCGGAATTGTTCTACTTTTTCGCGCAGTTTCAGTTGATTTTTCGTGGGCTCTTTCGGGGCTTCCACCTCTTTTCCCGTGATTTTTTTAAAGAAGTTGCCCACGGCGGTAACGGGGCGTTTGATTTCTTCCACGTCCGCTTTCACGCCGTCCATAATCAGGGCGAAGCGATTGGAGAAGATGGCGCCGAAAACCTCGAACACGATTTGAAGAATCCAGCCGATCATCATGAAACAAACGAGGAGCAGCGCGAAAAACGATACCTTTTCGGTGGTTTGGTAAAGCCCGTAAATCGTGAGGGCGAGCGGATAGATTTTCAGCAGCAGTTTGCAGTACTTATATACGCGCTTGCCTGTTTTCTGTATGATTTTCGCTTTGGCGCCGCCCAGAAGTCTGCCGCATTTCGTGGTAATCAGAAAAAACGCGAAATAGGCGGAGGAGATGACGAGCAGCACAATATTCACCCACAGAACGCCCGTGCCCGCGCACAGCGCGTAGAGGAGATAGCCTATGTATACCGCCTGCGAACAGACGGAGATGAGATAAAGGACTTTCTGGAAGTCGGCGGCGATTTGTTTTGCCGCGGCTTGCGTATAATCGAACATAAAATTGCCTCGTTTCGGTTGTATTGCCGGGATTCTTCGCATAAATTATACACCATTGCGGGCGGAAAAGTCAAACGTTTGAAAAGCGGCGCCGAAATTTGCGGAACGGGAAGCGAATAATCGAGAGATTTTCCTCGGCATTCGCCGAGAGATGAATTCGCAGAGAATAAAAAAATTTCCGATTGTATGTCAATCGGAAATTTTTGGAGCAGGTGACGAGAGTCGAACTCGCCGGAAGCAGCTTGGGAAGCTGCCGCCATACCGCTAGGCGACACCTGCATATTTCAGCTTATTCATTATAGGATATTTTTTCGCTTTTGTCAATCCGTTTTTGCTTGTTTTACCGCTTATTTTTAAAAAGTTTGCCGAAACTGCCCCGAAACGGGGCAGTCCGACAAAATATAACACTTTTTACACGCTGTACAGCAAATCTACGTATCTCGGCAACGTCCATTCTTCCGCCGAGCAGAGATTTTCCGCTTCGTCCGCCGTTTTTCTCAGCTCGTTCATGGCGGGGCACACGATGTGCGCGCAGGCTTTTGCCGCGGCGAGCCGTTCTTCGGGCAGAGTATCCAGCGCGTTTTCCAGCGCTTCGCTTTCTTCCAGCAGTTTTTCCTGCTTTTCCGCAAGCGTTTTAATCAGCTCTTCTTCTTTGGTGCAGTTCAGCGAGAACAGCGATTTTTTCGCCGAAAGCGAATCGCAAAGCTTTTCGGTATACGCCGCCGTGGCGGGGTAAATATCTTTGCGCAGCATATCGAGCGCTACGTTCGCTTCGATGCGGATGTTTTTGATATACGTATCCAGCTGAATGTTCGCCCGCGCGATCGCTTCGCTCTTCGTGTACACGCCGCGGCGTACGAATACGTCGATATTTTCCTTTTTCAGAAGTTCCGGCACCGCGTCCGCCGTGGTTTTCGCATTCAGAAGTCCGCGATGTTCCGCTTCCGCTTCCCATTCGGGTCCGTACCCGTTGTAGTTGAAAATAATGCGGTAGTGTTCTTTGAACAGCTTTTCGGTGTACGCCTTGATGTCCTTTTCAAGGTTTTCGGAGTTTTCCAGTTTATCCGCCGCCGTGGCAAACGCGTCCGCCACGATGGTGTTTAGAACAATGTTGGGGTCGGCTACCGAAGCCGCCGAGCCGAGCATACGGAATTCGAATTTATTGCCCGTGAACGCAAACGGCGACGTGCGGTTTCTGTCTGTGGAATCTATGGGGAAAATAGGGGATTCGGGCACGCCGATGGAGCCTTTCGCCGCCTTTTTCGGCACGTAATTTTTGCCGAGCACGATGCTGTCTACAATGGCGCCCAGTTCGTCGCCGAGGTATACGGAAACAATCGCGGGGGGCGCTTCGTCCGCGCCCAGACGGTGATCGTTGCCCGCCGAAGCCACGCACGCGCGAAGGATGCCCTGATAGGTATCAACCGCCGAAATCACGCACGCGAGAACGAACATGAAGCGGGTATCCGATTCGGGATGCGCGCCCGGATCCAGCAGATTTTCGCCGTTATCCAGCGAAAGAGACCAGTTGTTGTGTTTGCCGGAACCGTTGATTCCTTCGAACGGTTTTTCGTGCAGAAGGCAGGCGAGTCCGTGTTTTTCCGCCACCTTTTTCATGAGCTCCATCATCAGTTGGTTGTTATCTACCGAGCGGTTGGTATCGCAGAACACGGGCGCAAGTTCGTGCTGCGCGGGCGCCACTTCGTTGTGTTTGGATTTCGCCAGAATACCGTACTTCCACAAGGTTTCGTCGAGGTCTTTCATAAATTCGGCAACGCGCGGGCGCAATACGCCGAAATAATGGTCTTCCAGTTCCTGCCCCTTTACGCTTTTGCTGCCGAACAGCGTTCTGCCCGTAAGGCGCAGATCTTCGCGCTTGTCGTATACTTTTTTATCCACAAGGAAATATTCCTGTTCCGGTCCTACGGAGGTGAACACCTTTTTGCAGGACGTGCCGAACAGTTTTAAAATGCGTTTCGTCTGTGTGTTCAGCGCGGTGATCGATTTTAACAGCGGAGCTTTTTTATCGAGCGTTTCGCCCGTGTACGATACGAATACCGCCGGAATAAACAGCGTGCCCTCTTTTACGAACGCGGGGGAGGTGGGGTCCCATGCGGTGTAGCCGCGCGCCGCGCAGGTAGCCCGCGCGCCGTCGGTGGGGAAGGAAGAGGCGTCCGGTTCGCCCACAACGAGGTTTTTGCCGGAAAGGCGCATAATCGCGCCGTCTTTTCCGCAGAAATCGAGGAAAGCTTCGTGCTTGCCTGCCGTGGTGCCCGTGAGCGGCTGAAACCAGTGCGTGTAGTGCGTTGCGCCCAGAGAGATTGCCCAGTTTTTCATGGCGTCCGCCACGTCGGCGGAAATTTCGGGGTCGATCTGCTTGCCTTCGTCGATGGTGCGGCGGAGGGAATCGTAGGTTTTTGCCGTTAAGTACTTTTTCATTGCCGCGTCTCCGAAGATGTATTCGCCGAACGTTTCCGCGGGAGTTGCCTTTTCCTTTGTGGATTCCATAATAATTTCTCCTTGATTTTTTCCTGTATCGGAACTATACACGGTATTATACGCTTCGGCGCGGGAAAAGTCAAACAAAAGAAAAGCCGCCGCTGAAAAACGACGGTTTTTTCTGAATTTTTCGGGTTTTGCTTTGCTTTTTTGCGAATTTTTGCCGTTTTACTTTAAAAAATAAAGTTTAATGCGGCGGATTTGTTGTACGAAAGGGTGGTTTGCTTTATTTTTTAAAGGGGGGAGGAGCACGCCTTTGTTTATATGTCCTCTCCACCGCCACATTGTGGCGGAGCCAAGCTGCCGAAGCTGCCTTGAAGCG
>ERZ808270.59-NODE-59-length-71949-cov-6.882396_pt1 | contig 71949 bp, 65 predicted proteins | sample MGYA00521082_ERZ808270 | MGnify/ENA primary metagenome ERZ808270 (study PRJEB31516, sample SAMN03275594) | gut metagenome | biome: mammalia-associated habitat; material: feces | host: Papio cynocephalus | place: Kenya | collected 2012-07-27 ... | reverse complement strand
TCTTATGCACCAACTTCTCGGAATATTTACCTTTCCACATTGGCATCTTCAATTTTATGAAGATGACCAATGCAAGAAATATCATGGATACTATTATAACCATTGTTTAGTTCTACAAAAGATGTATTTATCAAATCTACTTACAAAAATCTTTTAAAAGCAACCACTGACCATTTTTATTGCTACCATCACGACCGATATAACATTTCTTTCGCAAAATTGTTATTTCTCTTTTTAAAGTAGCAAGTGACACGCCAACCTTTTTAGCCAATTCATCCCTTGTAAGGAAAGGTTGTTCCTTAATAGCCTTTATTATGGCAATTTGCCGATTGGATAGAGGCTCATTTATCGGCTCATTTATCGGCTCATTTATCGGCTCATTCTGAATGTGCAAAGTCAGTTTTACTTGCAATAATTCTGGCTGTTCCAATAATTCTGGCTTGAGCCAATGCTTTTCATTCCAAGCATTTAAAATGAGAGGAAAGCCAGACCCAAGGTTCTCGCCATAGCCTATCATACGGAACATATTCTGCATACGCTGATTACGTGCTTTTGACTCACCGCCTTTATAAATCTGTTCAATGGGCAGTTTCAGAAGTCCAGGATTAGTCAGCACAAAGCAATCATCATACTTTTCCACCTTTAGCACGCCATTCACCATAAAATCAGAATGAATAACCATGTTTGTAACGGCTTCACGCACAGCCTTGGCTTGAAGCGTATCGTCTTTGCGCACTACACCATCCATGCTGAATGGGTGAGGCAAATCACGTGTCAGTTTCGGGATGACAATACGAATAAAGTTGAACAGGTTGTTTTCCCATGTACCATCGTATGTCAATCGATCGCTATAGCGTTGGTCTCCAATCAAGTTTGACTTGTCAATGTAGTCCATACGCAGATTGTCGAAACGCTCACGGACTGGTAGTCCCTTGCCAAACATTAAGAGTCCAGCCATAGTCAGTCCTTCTTTTCCAGTTCTTCGGTCTCGTGTATAACCGCCAAAGTTCGTTAGAAAATCCTTATGTTCAGACGAGTTCCATTGATGCTCGGGATGCAAGTTCTGAAACATCTGACGGAAACGTTCCAAAGTTGGGATGTCAATGTCATCCATAGTGTAGTATTCCAACAGCAAACCATCATTACCAGCTTCATTGGCATCACGAAGCATCATCTTCAGTTCTTGCTCCGTACAATGATAATCGCCTTCATGGTTACGTTTGAATGTGCCTCTTGACAGATTGTTGTTGATATAGACAGGACGAACAGTATAATCAGCACGAGGCACAGTGATGACAATAACTTTTTTACCGTCAACATCTATCGTCTGAATATCGTCGTCGTAGAGAAGATTTATATTCACTTTCTCACGACTATTGACTGTATTCCACAAGTCCTTACGGATTTTGTCGGTATCATCAACGCCAACGATTTCAAAACGTTTGGCATTGTCTTGTTCGTCCATATGCTCCACCACTCCCAACAGAATGGTTCCACCGTATGTGTTGGCAAAAGCAGAATAGGTGTCCCAAAGTGAACTTGGTACACCCTTGGCAGCTTTCTTACATTCCAAGGTGACACGCTCACCATCAGATAGAAGTTTATGTATATCTTGCATCATTTTTTATTATCTTTAATTTTACAAAGTCTATATTTCCCAAAACGGAATGCCGATGTTGTTATTGTCAATATTGTAAAGGAATGTGTTAAGATGAAAGCAAATGCCAATCAAGTGAAATGTATTTGATTGTATATCAGTAGTTATAGTTGATTTTGACGTCCTGTTGTTGTTTCTTGTTTCTGCACTTGATTAGTCTTTATTTGTATATATTTTGTTTCTTGTTTGTTTCTCAAATTCGGGGATTTTTAGTACCTTTGCAACACAAAATCAATAAGGAGAAACGGCTATGGCAAGAAACAAGAAAACATCAAAGCTCAAAGAGCCAATCCGTCTTAGGATGAAAGACCTAAGCAACGGAAACAAGAGTTTGTATCTGGACATATACAGAGACGGCAAGCGTTCGTATGAGTATCTGAAGATGTACATCATTCCAGAAACGGATGATGATGCACGCAAGCGGAATCAAGCGACACTGGTTGCCGCCAATGCCATCAAGTCGCAACGTATCATCGCAATGACAAACGGTGAGGCTGGCATCAAGAAAGCGGATGACAAGCCCAAAGTGCTCCTCGCAGATTGGTTGCAGACATACAAGGAAAGACAGAAAAGACGTGGGCGAAAAGATGAACCGCAAATAAACACCGCCATCCGTATTCTCACAGAAATGGGGTGTGAGAATATGACAATGGATGACGTGGACAAGAAATTCTGCCAGAACTTCATCGACTATTTGCGGGACGGATATAAAACCAGAGATGGGAAGAATATCTGCACGAATACGGCATGTACTTATTATCGTGCATTGAACGGTGCGCTAAATGCTGCGGTAAGAGAAGAGTTGCTAAAGATAAATCCATTTACAAGACTTGGCAGCTCGGACAAACTGAAAGTCCCCGAAAGCAAACGTGAGTATATGACCATTGATGAAGTGAAGAAGCTAATAGCGACACCTATGGAGAACGAAACCGTAAAGGATGCATATCTGTTCTCTTGTTTCTGTGGGCTGCGTTTCAGTGACATAAAAGGACTGAAATGGGCAAGCATCTTCTGTGATAGCGGACAGTACCGTCTGCAAGTAGTCATGCAAAAGACCAAGGCACCTATATATCTTCCTTTGTCATCAGAAGCGTTGAAATGGTTGCCCATGCGTAACGACAAAGGGGCGGATGAAAAAGTGTTCTCGTTGCCAAGCAATGCCAGAGTTAACGATTTGATAAAGCCATGGGCGGAAGCAGCCGGTATAACCAAGCATTTCACTTTTCACACCGCCAGACACACGTTCGCAACGATGATGCTGACGCTTGGAGCGGATTTGTACACAACATCCAAGTTGTTAGGGCACACAGACGTGAGAATGACGCAGGTGTACGCCAAAATCGTTAACAAAAAAAAGGACGAGGCTGTTAATTTGGTTAACGGTCTGTTCGATTAGGTAACTATGAAGCACGGCATAAGACAGAATTTTACTATCAGACGCGAGACTCTGGCTACATCAGTGGTCAGAGTTTTTTGCGTAAATACATCACATCATAAATAACAGTACAATGACCACAAATTTTGACGGTCATCTCTCTTTTTGAGAAATGGCAAACAATGCATGAGCATTTCGGGAATGAAACGGATGCCCTGCATGAACTATGGGTTATACTCTTGTCCGCAAGATATAACTACCAGAAAGAAGTGTTGGACGGCGGAAAGAAACACGACCGCTTCGTTGAAGACTTCACTTGCAGTCACAGGCACGTGAACTGCGACAAGGCACGTTGCAAGAATGTGCATGAGAAGAACCACAACATCGTCAGACGTATTCTGTCGGAACGTGGCGATCTTGCCCAACAACTGTTCAACTGCGAGAAATTCACTTTGGAAGACTGTATCAAGATGAAACACGTATTCGACACTACTGATGCGCCGCCACCGAACACGGCATCACCCCATACGGAGGTTTCCGAGACGAAGCCTCCCTTATCTTTTGGCTATCACCTTTCACTGAAACAGATGGTTCGTATTGCCGATTGTGCCAATGCGAACCATCTGTTTTGTGTATCTGTGACTACCGTGGAAGATATACGAGCGTTGTTGGAATGCAGAAATGGTTTTCGGATAACCGTGGAAAACATTCGCAGTGTTGCCATCCTGTTCGACACGCTATTGGAGAATGGCATGATTGGATGGAACTGGAAGGCGGCTATGGCAAGAGATGGACATCTGCTGTCGAAGAAGACAGACAAGCCAATAAGTGCCACCACATTGTCAAGCGCACTCTCTGAAATCAAGAAACGACCTACACCAGTAAGCAAACGCATTGTTGACGAGATTCGGGAAATAGCAAGATAATAAAGCAGAATAATAATGGTGCCGTATTATGACGGTGCATATTGTATCATGGCATATGCTACGAAATTTGCCATTCCCTCATAATAGAAAATACAAGAACGTGTAGCAAGTGAAAGGAAAAACGTGACAAGTACCATGACAATTGGCACTCGTCACGGTCGTTTTCTTTCATTGCGGTTACAACCACTATACCTTTGCACACCGAAAGCATGCAAACAGAGGAAGGACGCTTCCCGAACTAAGAACGATTAAACAACAATGCAATTATGCTGAACAACCGAACAACATTCATGGAACGGCTCAACGACAGAGTTGCAGCCATAGAAGCATTGCTCCAAAAGCTGGAGCCGGTGGAAGGACTATTGGAACGTCTCACCATGTTGGAAGAGAATATCTACACGACCAAGAACATGTTTACCTTTATGGAAGCATGTGCGTATCTTGGTGTATCGGAGAGTCTGCTCTACAAACTAACATCAACCAAGGAAATACCGCATTACAAGCCGCGTGGCAAGATGGTATACTTTGACAAGGCGGAACTGGATGCCTGGCTCAAACAAAATAATGTACCGACACTGGGTAATGTCATTGGCGATGACGGATGCGGTATGGGAAACGATAAAGCCGACAATGCAGAAACGGAACAGAAGAACAGGCGTGTGCCTTACTTCAAAAGGGTGCGCTATGCAAAACGAAACAAACAGCAATAAGAGACGCGATATGATAATGACGGAAGAGTTACAGAACGTGCGCCTGTCGCAGATTCTGAAAGACGCGCTGATAAAAGCGACAGACACTTACAGCACGCCACCGCAGATAATATGGATAGACAATTCTACAATAGCGACACTGGGAAATTTCAGCGCATCGACCGGCAAGGCGAAAGCGAAGAAAACCTTTAATGTGTCTGCGTTGGTGGCAGCATCATTGGCAAACGGTCAGGTGCTGAACTACCATGCAAGTCTGCCGGAGGGCAAACGCCGCATCCTCTATGTCGATACGGAGCAGAGCCGCTACCACTGTCACAATGTACTGGAGCGCATATTGAAGTTGGCAGGACTGCCAACCGCAACGGACAACGAGAACCTTGACTTCATCTGTCTGAGGGAATATACTCCTGCCGTAAGGATTGAAGTTATAGACTATGCGTTGAGTCACAACGAAGGATATGGGCTTGTTATCATAGACGGCATAAGGGACTTGCTGCTTGACATCAACAATGCGGCCGAGTCAGTGGAAGTAATCAACAAGATGATGGAATGGTCGTCAAGGTACAACATCCATATCCATTGTGTGCTCCACCTGAACAAAGGTGACAACAATGTGCGTGGGCATATTGGTACGGAAATGAACAACAAGGCGGAAACCGTACTCGTCATCAGCAAGAACAACAATAATCCGGACATCAGTGAGGTAAAGGCACTGCATATAAGGGAAAAGGAATTCAAGCCGTTTGCTTTCTTGGTAAATGAAGACGGCTTGCCTGAGTTGGCTGCCGATTACGACAATACAGAGAACGATTATAATAAGGTGGTGCCACTGAAATATACGGACTTGACCGTCGAACAGCACAAGACGGCTTTGACATCGGCCTTTGCTGGAAAGCCTATCAAGGGATTTGAAAAAACAATCCAAGCGATGATACCTGCATACGAGGCTATCGGATTCAAACGGGGACGAAGCGTGATGGTGAAAGTGCTGCAATTTCTGATAAACGAGCTGAAACTGGTGAAGAGGTACGACAAGATGTTCTATTTCGGGACTGTACCAGCCAATGCACAACTGTTTGAAGAAGACGATTAAAACACTTCGGAAAACACTTTACGGGTGTGCCTATAGAGGGTGAAGCAAATAAAGTGTTTTGGGCGGTGGCAAGTCTACATTTCGAATATCGTGGAATAAAGCCGTCAGAAAACACTTTAGGAAACCGTTTACTTTACGTCCGTGCCTATAGAGGATGAAGTAAATGAAGTGTTTTGGGGCAATGTCAAATCTACATTCGGACATAATGGAATACATCCGTCAGAAACACTTCGGAAAACCGTTTACTTTACGTCCGTGCCTATGGGAAAAATCCGAAGTAAAGTGTTTTTATGAAAACAAGTGAAAATAAATGGATTAAGCGATGAACATATCAGAAGCGAAGAAAATAAGCATAGTTGAGTATCTGAAACAGATTGGATATTCTCCAGTAAAAATACGCAATGGACAATACTGGTATCTGTCACCATTGCGTGAGGAAAACACTCCGTCATTCAAAGTCAATGAACGGCTTGGTGAGTGGTATGACTTTGGCATAGCCGAGGGAGGTGACTTGATAGAGTTGGGCAAGCATTTGTATCGTACAGATGATGTCAGAACTGTGTTGTCTATAATTGAACGGAATTGTGAGGCACTGCCTAAGATGCAGAAGCAGACAGTATTCCTGCAACCGAGGAGTGTTGAAGACGACATGACAGACTTGCGTGTCATGCCGTTGGGGCATCATGCCCTGCTGTCCTATCTGCAATCACGATGTGTGGATATTGGTATAGCCCAAACATTTTGCAAGGAGATTCACTATACATTGCGTCGTAAGGAATATTTCGCCATAGCCTTCCCGAATGTATCTGGAGGTTACGAGGTGCGTAACCCTTATTATAAGGGATGCATCAAGAACAAGGATGTGTCGGTGATATGTCATACCTATAGTGAGAAACAGAAGCACATCTGCGTGTTTGAGGGATTTATGGATTTTCTGTCGTATATGACACTATGTCGAAGAGGCGAAACAAATATTTGCGTTGACGGCAAAATTGACATATTGATAATGAACTCCGTTGCCAATCTGCGGAAGTCATTGGAATACCTGAGCCAATACGAAGAAATCCATTGTTATCTCGACAACGACCTTGCCGGGCAGAAAACAGTAGAAACATTCATAGGGTTGTTTGGCGAGAATGTGAAAGATGAATCAAGACAGTATGCGGAACACAAGGATTTGAATGATTTGCTGAGAGGGCGAAAACGACAGACTGTCTAAAAACAAAAAGATAACTCGTTAATTTGTAAAATCATCACAGATTGACGAGTTATCTTTAATATACGGCAACATATAAGCCTCAATCTATCAGAATGGCATATTATGAAATCTTGGGTGATCTAAAAGCCGAGGTATTGTACCAATTAGTATCGTGTTTATATCGGGCAACGGCGATAGACGGACTTATACCCTTTGACTCTGCGGTGACAGCGATTGTTTTCACGATCTTAAATGGTGAGAGGCTTTTGCATCCAACTTTCATTATATCACTCCAAACAGTATCGGGAATTAGTGTTTGCCGTGCAAATTCATTAGCCTCCTTTTCTCTTGGGTCAGTGGCGTATGAACCATCATCTATGGAAATGAATGCAGTTTGGTCTTTCGTTAGATGCCGGTCTATGTGACATAGTTCATGCAAGACATCAAAAACCAGTTTGTCCATATCATTATAGCGGTATGTCACTGTAATAACAGGATGTGCATCCACCATTGTAGAGAATGCATCGATAGGAGCCTTGTCCAATTTGGGCACTTCTATATATTGAATGCCATATTTATTAAGGCTTTCTTTGATTGTTTCAATCGTAAGAGTTCTCGCGTTGGCCATAGTCGCAATTTCTGATGCGGCTTTTAAGGCATTGCCTTTATTATATTGGATAGGCAATGTTGGTGCTTCTGATATACTAATATTATTTAGAATCAACCAAGTGAGCATGTTCTTTTCATCTATCTGCACCTTCTCGCTATGCTTATACAAGCCAGCAACCTGTATTTTTAACTCTTCTGCGGAAAGCAAATCAAAAGATACAATACTTTTAATTTGTGCGACACGTTCAACACATGGCATAAGTGACATCTTCAATCTCTTGTACAATAATTTAAGATTGAACATATCGCTACACGCCTCTTCAAATTCTGCCGCTTTTTGCTCGTTACTTTTCTTTTCTTCGATGGCTTTACAGTCATAGACATAACCATTATGAAGACTCATCCAGTTCTTGTACGATATGCCAAGGGCTTTCTCTAATTTTATGGCTAAATCCTCATTTAGATTGCGTTTGCCCTTAATGAACTCATTTAGGTGTGTAGGCTGCATACCTATCATTTGGGCGAAATCCTTTTGTTTGATACCACGTTCCAGCAACTCCTCACGCAGAACCTCTCCGGGATGGATTGCCCTTGCTGGAACTAACCTTTTACTTTCTGTTGCCATAATGGGTACTATCAATTTCTATTAATTCTACTTCTACTCCGTCTTCCGTTTCTGTGAATAACAGGCGTTCGACCTTACCGTTCACAATTCTTACCGAGCTACGTGGGTCATGTGCTAACTTCTCGTAATGCAAAAAGCTATACTCGTACAATTCCCTTGTTGTTTCTGTTCGGTACATGATACTTACAGCCCGAATATAGCCATCTACAAGTTTCTTGTTCTTACACAATTGCTTGTATTTGCGGTCTTTGGTCTTGCCTGTTTCATACAATTCGGATAACGCTTCATCTTTGAAAGTTATTCTCATTCAGGTGAAATGCTTTATTATTCTGCAAAGGTACTGTAAAATTCCCATATTTGGTAATTTAATAACAGAAAAGTTTCTGGATGGACTAAAAATTAACACGAAACACATGATTTATGTTTATATAGAGAACCATGGTAAAGGGACGCTTGTCATGATTAGCCTTAATCACTATAAACGGCTTTTCAAGTATGAAAAACAAGTATGATTTCGTTTTTATTCTCAATTGATGTTAAGAAACAGGCTCTGTCGGGTCTGTTTTTCTTTTATCCCGATCTTTCGCTGTTTCTTTGCAATCGCTTTGGAAAGGCGCACGACCAAACGGCATGGACAAAAGAGATACTGCATCTGTGGATATGTGTTGCCTTTCCTGCTGCTTTGACTTACAGTTTGCAAGTAGGCGGATAGTGGTCGGCAGGAAATTAAGAACGGAAAGAAACAATAATGTATAATCAAACTTCAAAGAAATGAGTTCATACTTGATATTCGTACTTGTGTTGACGGCAATATACATCATATACTATGCTGTCATCATAACCAAAGACCTCTATGGCAAAAAAGATGAAGCCAAGACAAACGAGGAAGTGTTTGACGTGAGCGGCATGGCGGACGCAGAAGATAGTGTCGCGGTGGAAGAGAACGACGGAGGGTTCAGTATCGGAGGAAACAGTTATGATACGCAGGTGGATGCCATAAACGGACAGAACGCGGATGGTGCAGCCCATTATAGCGACAACTCTTATGGCAATTCAGAAAGTTCCGCATATAATCCGGCTTCGAGTGTAGTTGATGGGGCTACCATGACAAATATGAACAATGAGGCGGAAGGAATGGATGGCGGTAACGGTTCTGATAGGCAGAAATCAGAAAGCGGCTTTGAGAAATTGAAGGCAAAAATGGACGAACAGTTGGAAGAGACAGAAACGTTTATGTCTAATCCAGTAAGTTCGCAGGAGTTGTACACGCTAATGATTATGCGCGACCCGAAACTGAAATGGGGAGTGATAAAGAACGAGTTATGATGAAAAGAGGTTATTGGATATTTTCCGCCTTGACGCTTGGCATCCCCATCAGGGCAAGTGCCAAGTGTGGTGGAGTGAACTATAGTTGGGGAGCGGACGCACTGGCAAGCATGCACGACTATGTGGTGACGATGATGCTGTATGTGCTCTATCTGCTCTATGCCATTGCAGCTATAGTGGCAGTCATTGCAGCCTTGCAGATATACATCAAGATAAACGCAGGGGAAGACGGAGTGACGAAAGCCATCATGATGCTGGTGGGAGCTTGCCTGTTCATCATTGGAGCATCTATTGTGTTTCCGGCATTCTTCGGGTATCAGATTTAGAGATTGGTAATGGGTAATGCTTTAAGAGAAAAGTTATTGGAGGGATAACACCTTTTATAGTGTAGGCCTTCCTAAGCCGGCTAAGCCAATGTGCCGACTAAAGCATTAAAAGAACCATTTGGAATAATGGTTCGATGATTGGGAAATAACAATATGGGATAACAACAGACTCAACTGCAGACGAGTATATAAAACGTAACGATTAACAATTAAAGAAAACAGAATGTTTAACAAGACAAAGAATTATTTGAAGAAGACGGCAAAGGGTTTTCTGTCTTCAAACCGCATGAAGACGATGGCACTGATGCTCTTGGTGGGCTGCGGTGCAGCAATGGCACAGAATTCGGCAGGTGATTATACAGCCGGTACGACAGCGTTGACGCAAGTCACGGAGGAGATCGCCAAATATGTACCGATTGTGGTGAAACTGTGCTACGCCATTGCAGGTGTGGTAGCCGTAGTGGGTGCTATCTCGGTGTATATCAGCATGAATAATGAGGAGCAGGACGTCAAGAAGAAGATTATGATGGTGGTTGGTGCGTGCATCTTCCTGATTGCAGCGGCACAGGCATTGCCTCTGTTCTTCGGTATCGGATAACCATTACTCCACACACAATTATCGGTGAAAACAGCATGATTGCTGGACTGAGCCGTGTGACTGGCACATAAAAAAATGTTGAGCCAAAGACAGAGCCAAGTGCGCTTGGACTCTGTCATGGTGAGATAACGAACATGAAAGGAGACGATTGTTATGGACGCAGTGAGAGAAGAACGCTATGCGGATTATCCCGTATTCAAGGGCTTGCAAAAGCCACTTGAATTTATGGGGTTTCAAGGACGCTACATCTATTGGGCGGCAGGAACGGTTGGCGGAGCCATTGTCGGCTTCATCATCGCCTACTGCTTGGTGGGGTTTGTCGTGGGACTGGTAGTGCTTGTAGTTGCCATTTCTGCAGGTGCCGCCCTCATATTCCTCAAACAGCGGAAGGGACTGCACACCAAGAAAAGCGACCAAGGCGTGTATATCTACGCCCATGACAAGAGTCTCTGACGCATGACACAGACACAAAGAGAAGAATCGACAAAACAGAAAAGTAAAAAGAGAACCATCATGAATGTTGTTTGGTTGATTGCATGTTGAACGAGGTAGGTTCGCTCCGACGGAAGGAAGAGTGAGCCTACCTTAATTTGATTAGAAATGAAACAGTTGATTATTTGTTACAGAAATGGGGCAAACGACATGTATTCTGTCATTATCCCCCAAAGATTCAGAGTATATATATGCGTGGCCGATAGTCCATGTTTGGAAATATCGATTGCGGATGATGAAGACAACGAGCTAGTAAGTACATTTCTCCCAGTGTCCCAAGAAGACTATCCAATTTTACAGGAATTGAGTTATGAAGATTGGGAGACGCATTTCGATGATGATTTTACAGACTACATTGTAAGTCACATCTGCAACTATCTGCATACAGGCAGGTATTATGATGATGAGGACACAATGTATCGAGCATATTTTGATATGGACTATTATCAGAAGCATTGGACAGACTATCTGAAATGGGTTATAGACAGGCACAAAGACAAATGTGCAAGAGATAATAATGATGAAAGTAACAGCAATATTACAGAAAACGAAAATCAGTAACTCCAATATTCAGAAATGATACTATACGTCATCCTGTTTTTCATTGCCCTGTGCATCGGCATGGCTACATCCGTATATGCTTTCGGTACGGGCGGCAAACGGAAAAAGATATTCGAGGACATCTACTTCTCGGTGGAGGAAGTGGACGGCATCGGTGTGGTGTATACCAAGAACGGCGACTACTCCGCCATACTGCGCATGGAGAACCCCGTACAGAAATACTCCGCCAACATCGACAGCTATTATGAGTTCGTGCAACTCTTCACCGCCATCTGCCAGACATTGGGTGAAGGCTACGCCATACACAAGCAGGACGTGTTCACACGCAAGCAGTTCAAGGATGACAGCAAGGGCAAGCATGAGTTCCTGTCAGCCGCCTATTTCCGCTATTATGAAGGTCGTGAATATACAGACAGTAGTACCTACCTGACCATCACGCAGGAAAACAAGAAAAGTAGCCTGTTCTCCTTTGACCACAAGAAGTGGCGTGACTTCATGGTGAAGGTGCGCAAGGTGCATGACCAACTGAAAGACGCGGGCGTAAAGGCTACGTTCTTGGGCAAGCAGGAGGCGCAGGAATATGTAGACCGCTTCTTCGCCATGAACTTCAAGAACAAGACCGTGAGCATGACAGGTTTCAAGGTGGACGACGAGACTATCGGCATGGGCGACAGACGCTGCAAGGTGTACAGTCTGGTGGATGTGGACTGCGCCAACCTGCCCGGTGTCATCCGCCCATACACCAACATGGAGGTGAACAACACCAGTATGCCGGTGGACTTGCTGGCGGTGGTGGACAATATCCCCGGTGTGCAGTCGGTGGTGTACAACCAAATCGTCTTCATACCCAACCAGAAGAAAGAGTTGGCCGTATTAGACAAAAAGAAGAACCGCCACGCCTCGATGCCCAATCCAAGCAACCTAATTGCCGTGGAGGACATCAAGCGAGTACAGGATGTGATAGCGAGAGAGAACAAGCAGCTCGTCTATACACATTATAATATAATAGTGACCGTGGCACCCGATGTGGACATACAAAAATGTACGAACCACATAGAGAATGCCTTTGGCAGAATGGGCATACACATCTCCAAGCGGGCATACAACCAACTGGAGCTGTTCGTCAACTCCTTTCCCGGCAACTGTTTCGGGATGAACGAGGACTATGACCGCTTTCTCACCCTGTCGGACGCGGCCGTCAGTCTGATGTACAAAGAGAAAATCGTGCATAGCGAAGACACGCCATTCAAGGTGTACTATACAGACCGCCAAGGCGTACCCGTAGCCATCGATATATCAGGAAAAGAGGGAAAAAATAAGCTGACCGACAACAGCAACTTCTTCGTGCTCGGTCCTTCGGGCAGCGGCAAGAGTTTTTACGTCAACTCAATGGTGCGCCAAGCCCATGAGCAGAACACCGACATCGTATTAGTCGATACGGGAAACTCCTACGAGGGACTATGCGAATATTTTGAGGGCAAATACATATCCTACACCGAAGAGCATCCCATCACGATGAATCCCTTTCAGATAAAGAGAGAGGAATGGAACATAGAAAAGTTGGGATTCTTGAAGAACCTCGTCATGCTGATATGGAAAGGCAGTCAAGGCACGGTGACAAAGACCGAGGACAAACTCATCGAGCAGGTCATCAACGAATACTATGAGACGCATTTCGGACATGACGGCATCGGACGGCTGTGCTTCAATACGTTCTATGAGTTCAGCACACGGCGCATACCCGAAATCTGTGAAGAGAACAGACTGGGAGGCATTGACTTGGCCTCGTACAACTACCTGTTGAAGGAGTTTTACAAAGGTGGCAGTCATGAGCAGACCCTGAATGAGGACATGGACAGCAGTCTGTTCGACGAGACCTTTATCGTTTTCGAAATCGACAGTATCAAGGATGACCCTCTGCTTTTCCCCTTGGTGACGCTCATCATCATGGACGTGTTCCTGCAAAAGATGCGCATCAAGAAGAACCGAAAGATGCTCATCATCGAGGAGGCATGGAAAGCCATTGCCTCGCCCATGATGGCGGAATATATCAAATACTTGTACAAGACCGCCAGAAAGTTCTGGGCAAGCGTGGGCGTGGTGACGCAGGAGATACAGGACATCATCGGTAGTGAAATCGTGAAGGAAGCCATCATCAACAACTCGGATGTGGTGATGCTGCTTGACCAGAGCAAGTTCAGGGAGCGTTTTGACACCATCAAGACGATACTCGGACTGACGGACGTGGACTGCAAGAAGATTTTTACGATCAACCGACTTGACAACAAGGAAGGACGCGCGTTCTTCCGGGAAGTGTTCATCCGTCGTGGACAGACCAGTGCCGTGTATGGTGTGGAAGAACCGCATGAGTGCTACATGACATATACCACGGAACGAGCTGAGAAGGAAGCTTTGAAACTGTATAAACGTGAACTGAGTAAGCAGCGAGAGCAGAGCCAAACAAGTTTGAACTCTGCCGAGTCGTGTTCGAGGTCGACCGAAGGTCAACTGAGATGCAATCACCAGCAAGCCATCGAAGCATATTGCAGGGATTGGGATGCGAGTGGCATCAGCAAGTCGTTGGCGTTTGCACAGAAAGTAAATGAAGCGGGACGAGTGCTGAATATCGGAGGTTCTTTCAATAATAAGTCTGACTGAGCCTTTCTAAGCCAGACAGAGCCATTGACGATAAGACTAATAGGACGGATAAGGCAGATGCGACATAGGGAAAAGTCGTATGTAGTAAGCCTTTCTAAGCCTTCTTGGGAGGACTAAGCCGTGGCATAGGAAAACTAGATAATGATATGACCAATAAGTCGGATAAGACAGATATGGCACTGCGAATAATCGGATGGGATGAGCAAATAAAAGAGACTGACATGTCAGTGTAATTGGTAACAATAAAAACAATAGCAAAGAATGAAACGACTTCTGACAATCATGCTGTTGGTCTGTGCTTGGGTAAATGCAATCCAAGCGCAGTACTACAGCGTGAACTATGACAAGGAAACGGTGGCGGCAATGGCTACGGCTTTCGGAGCGGAAGCCGTGGCAGAAAGCTATTACAACGAGCAGGTGGGTGCCATATTGAAGCACTACAATGCTGCGGAAGTGGCAACGGCAGGGATATTCGCCAGCAAGTTCTTGGAGCGCAAGGCACTGACCGACTTGGGGCTGTGGAACAGCAGTACCGAGAACTACTATTACAAACGCATCTACAACATGGTGAGCCACAAAATAATGCCGAAGATATGGACGGTGGCGAAGATGATGCTGCACTCACCGCAGACGGCACTGTATTGGGGCAGTTACTTGGTAAAGGTGTGCGACGACACCAAGAATTTGTGCATGCAGTTTGAGAGTGTCGTGACCAACTCGACACTGACATTCGCCGACATACAGTTCTTGGAAATCAACAGGGAGATAGCCGCCATACTGAAACTGTCGGACATCGGGGGCGTGGACTGGAAAGCCATGCTTGACGACTTGGCGAAAGTGCCGGGCAATTTCACTATGGATAACCTGACGGCAGACATCGACAACCTGTATAACATGGGCGTTGGACTCGCCACATCGGGCATGACCAATATCGGGGATGCCCTGTTGCAGAAGAGTGCCTTCAAGGAAGTGTTTGACGACAGGGTAAGCAAGCTAATCAACATTTACGAGAACTACAATGACCTGTTTGAGCAGTTGGACAAGGGCGTGGGCAATACCTTGTTAAGCATGATAGGCGGAAAGGACAATGTGGCAGGGCTGTTCAACCTTGCGGACTACAACCTCACATCGTGGATGACCGACTATATGAACGAGGCGAAAGGACAGTACTATACCCAACGCTGGTATATCTACCGCAGGGACAGAGGCAGCGAGACGCTGTGCGACTATAATCCACCGACCGATGACAACAGCATATTGAAAGGCGACCACTGGTACAGGATAGACACCAAGGATCCCGACTTCTACCCCAACAGCAGCCAGAGGGAAGCCATCCTGCAAAACTCAGAGAACCACGCAGGATGGTCAAGAGCCAAGGTGCAGCAGATGAACAACCTGCATGACGGATATACGTATAGCATCAGTTACTATCTGTCATCATATATCATCAGCAGCAAGAAGAAAGGACAGAAACAGAAGGCATACGCCTACCATATCACGGTGACGAAGAGTTGGAACAGAGAAGAAACCGTGTATGAAGACGTGTTTGACTCCTATTCGATGGACTTGAATACGTTTAAGGCGCAGTTGCAGGCACGACTGTCGGAATATAACGACAACGAGGAGGGATACACCTATTATATAGGCAGTGACACACGCAACTACTACCAAGCCACCGATGCCGCCAAGCTGAAAGGTTGCGAGAGCGTGACCATGAGTGTGACCTGCTCGGACGGCGTGACATTGGGACAAGGAACGACCCAATACAAGTGTAGGGAATGTGGCAAGTCGCTCAATGCCCACAGCAAGGAATGTGCGATGAAGACCACCGTGACGGAGGGCAATCTGGACTTATCTGAATTAGACAAGATGCAGCAGGAAGCGGACAGCAAGGTGACGATGCTGCAAGCGCAGATTGGTCAGTTGGAGACGGAGAACAAGGAACTGCTCCGCAAGATAGCCAATGCCAGTGTGGAAGACGCAGCCACCTATCGCCAACAGTACAATGCCAACAAAACGCAGATAGACAAACTGAACGGAGAGTTGGCGATGTGGCAACAGAAGCAGCAGGAGATAGCGCAAGCCAAGGAAGAGGCAGGGCGAGACAATGACGTGGCGACCGATGACTACTATCGCATACCGGCCATCATGAACGACTGCAAGACCGCCTATAACCTGACATGGCAGGGTGGCGGTACATGGAACGGCTATGTGTTCACGCGCAAGGCGACCATGCCCAACATCAACGGCATCATCACCTTCAAGGCAACGCTGGCATTGGCAAGAAAGCCCAAGTACTTCTTAGGCATCAAGATACACCGTGCCATCTTGCAGATAGCATGGGAACTGACATCAGAATACACCAATACCAACGTGGTGGATGTGCTGACACTTGACCCGAACAAGACGGAGCAGGAAAAGGCGGACGAAGTGAACAGGCGCATATCGGAGATAGCGAGGGAATATCCGTCGTGCAAGCTAACCACTGAGTACGCCAAGAGTGACCCGACCACAGAAAATACCGACAGCGACATCAAGCACCTGTTGTGGTCGAGTGACCGACTGGAGATAGCCCGTGAGGTGGACAGCAGGATAACGAAGATATACGCGGACTTGGTATCATTGGAGAAGATGATGCACTACAAGCGAAACATCATTGACGTGCTGAAGGATGTGATGCCGAACATTGACGACAACCAAGGACGCAGACAGACGATACTGGAAGAGTGCTATGAGCGGTGGATCAATGGGGCGAGAGGCAGAAAGGAGGAAAGTGAATGAAGGCAACGATTTTAGTGAATAAGCCTTGCTGGGCCTCTTTAAGCCTTTGTAAGCCGATGATGACGCGATTGATATTGATTGTTACAATGATGCTTGTGTTGCTGCCGAATGTGGCGAGGGCGCAATGGACATTCGACGTGACCAGCGTGGAAGCGTACATCAATGACCACAAGAAACAACGCAGTCTGCTGCTGGCCCGCAGTACGTTGGAATACAGTAATAAACTGCTGCATGACTATACACAGAAAGAGACTGGCGAGTACAAGACGCTGAATGTAGAACTGGACAAATACACAAGGGCATTCGATGTGGTTGACGTGATGTACCAGTCGTTGCGAACAGTACTGAATGTAAAAAGTACCTATGAAACCGTGAGTGAGCGGATTGGTGATTACAAACGATTGTTGGAGGACTTCAACAGTAAAGTGGTAAAACGCAAGCATATCGAGTTGGCAGACACGATGCTGATATCAATCAATGCAAGGGTCATCAAGCTGATAGCGGCGGACGGAGAACAATTGTACAAGAGCGTGAACGACTTGGTGCTGTACGCTACAGGAGCGGCGGCGTGTTCTACATCGGATTTGCTTATGGTGTTGGAATCAGTCAACAGCTCACTGGACAATATCGAACGGCATCTGAACAGTGCCTACTTCGAAACATGGCGGTATGTGCAGGTGCGCATGGGATATTGGAAAGAGAAAGTGTATCGGACTAAGACCAAGGCGGAGATACTGGATGATGCGTTTGGAAGGTGGCGAAAGGCAGGGAAGTTGGGTAAAGGGGAATAATGCCCTTTTTAGCGATAAGCCTTTCTAAGCCTCTTTAGGCTGAGCCGTAGTAGCGTAAGAGACAATATAAGGACGAAAAAAAGGGAAAAATAGAAATTGAATACAACAAAAATAAGATGGATGAAACCAATGGGACGGATAAGACAGATACAGAGAATGGTTGCTTTTGTTGGTGTTGCAGCATTGGCTACCAATATGGCAATGGCGCAGAGCGTGACCTATAATCACGACTCAGCCAAGAAGAACCAGATAACGGTGATGGAAACGGGCGGTGGTTCACTGACACCAGAATTATATTATTGGACGCTGCATAACAACTATAAAAAGTCGGCAGCAAGCAAGAACAAGTTGGGATTCCGCACTACGGCAGGGTTGAACGCCTATAGCCAAGTGGCATATGCGGAAAACATCGACTCGGCATTGACAAGTCGGGCAAAGATCGAGGCGTTGAATGTGGCGGACAGACAGATTGACTTGGCATGGCTGGCAGAAAGCAGCAAGATAGAAACGGCAATGGCAAGGTTCAAGCAGAATATCGACCGCATATTGACCGTGGGTGGAACGCCAACAGAAAAGCAGCGGTGGACGGAATACTATAATATCTACAATTGCGCTGTAAAAGCCACGAAAGATGCCTATATGCCCAATGCACAGCGAAAGAAAGAGTACTTGCGCATCTATGAGGATGTGGCAAAGCAAAATGAGACCTTGGTGAGGTATCTGGTGCGGTTGCATAGTGCGACACAAACCAATGCCCTACTCTCGGCAAGTAATGAGAAGACTTTACAGAAAGGAAGTATCGTGAATGAAGCCAAAAACAGGTGGAATGAAGCGGTGAAAAGATAATAGCCTTTTATAGGGTAAGCCTTACTGAGCCTTTATAAGCAGACTAAGCCGTGAGTAAAAACTTTGGCGAAAATAAGGCGAATAGGTCAGATAAGGCTGATTACGGCATAACAGAAGATTTGGCATAGTAAGCCTTTATGAGCCTTCTTAGAAATACTAAGTCATTAGACAAACAATAAAAACAAAAACGACATGGATAATAACATTCAGATTTTCAACAATGAGGAGTTAGGAATGATACGCATTATGGGAACACCTGATGCGCCATTGTTCTGTTTGGTGGACGTATGCAAAGTGTTAGGATTGCAAGCTGCTGCGGTAATGAGACGACTTGACGATGGGGTGATTTCAAGTCACCCCATCCTTGATAGCGTTGGAAGAGAGCAAGTTGCAAACTTCGTTACGGAAGATGGACTGTATGATGTCATCCTTGACAGCAGAAAGCCAGAGGCAAAACGATTCCGCAAATGGGTGACATCAGAGGTGTTGCCGACCATCCGCAAGTATGGGGCGTATATGACAAAAGACGCATTGGAACGAGCCATAGCAGAGCCGGACTTCTTGATACAGTTGGCAACGACGCTGAAAGAAGAAAAGGCGAAGCGGTTGGAAGCGGAACAGCAATGCGAGGCACAGAAACAAATCATTGGAGAAATGGAGAAGAAAGTGAGCTATCTTGACTTGATACTCTCTTCCACCAGTACCATGACCATCACCCAGATAGCGCAGGACTATGGGATGTCGGGACAGAAGATGAACAAGTTGCTGCACGGACTGCACATCCAGTACAAGGTGAGCGACCAATGGATATTGTATGCCGAATACAAAGACAAATGCTATGTGAGCAGCGAGACCATACACTTTGTGACCAGTGAAGGAGTACCCTGCACCACACTCAACACCAAATGGACACAGAAAGGACGGCTGTTCCTATATGACATATTGAAAAAAGAAGGCATCTTGCCCAAAATGGAATGGGCGGAAAAGGCTGCAAGGGACAAAAACGTCTGAAATCGTTGAATAATAGCGAGATAAGGCTGCAAGTAAGATAAAAACAACGAGAAAATGAACGTTTTCGTTAAGCCAAATGAGTAAAGCGAAGCACGCTTCAGCTTTACCATGGCGAGAAAAGGTGCATGGATATGAACAGAAAAAGAGTAACGAACAAGCGATAAAGAAGTATGGCAGACAACAGCAATATACTATCCGACTTCGGTATCAATCTCCTTGAAGAAGAGATAGATGACGTGATATTCCAGACCAACGAGTTCCTGTGTGACGCCACTTTTACAGGCTCACAAGGGCCATTTTGGTGGATCCTGCAAATGAGTATGGCATTGGCCGCACTGTTCTCGATTGTCGTGGCGGCAGGGATGGCGTACAAGATGATGGTGAAACACGAGCCGTTGGACGTGATGAAACTCTTCAAGCCGTTGGTGGTGTCGGTGATACTCTGTTGGTGGTACCCACCGGCAGACACCAACATGACAAACAGCGGCAGCAGTTGGTGCGTATTGGACTTTTTGAGTTACATACCCAACTGCATAGGCAGTTACACCCACGACCTGTACAGTTCGGAAGCCACGCAAATCAGTGACAAGTTTGAGGAAGTGCAGCAGCTCGTCTATGTGCGAGACACGATGTACACCCACATACAGGCACAGGCAGACGTGGCACACAAGGGAACCTCAGACCCCAACCTGATAGAGGCGACAATGGAACAGGCCGGTGTGGACGAAGTGACCAATATGGAAACTGATGCCTCAAAACTGTGGTTCACCTCGCTCACGGCAGGAGCCGTGGTAGGCATAGACAAAATCGTGATGCTGATAGCGTTGGTGGTGTTCCGTATCGGTTGGTGGGCGACGATATACTGCCAACAGATACTGTTGGGTATGCTCACCATATTCGGACCGATACAATGGGCGTTCTCACTATTGCCGAAATGGGAAAGCAGTTGGGCGAAGTGGCTGACACGCTATCTGACCGTGCATTTCTACGGAGCGATGCTGTACTTCGTCGGCTTTTACGTGTTGTTGCTCTTTGATATCGTGCTGTCGATACAAGTGGAGAACCTGACGGCAATCACCGCATCGGAGCAGACTATGGCGGCCTATCTGCAAAACGCATTCTTCTCGGCAGGGTATCTGATGGCGGCAAGCATCGTTGCGTTGAAGTGCCTGAACCTTGTGCCCGACTTGGCTGCATGGATGATACCGGAGGGCGATACTGCGTTCTCTACCAGAAACTTCGGTGAGGGTGTGGCGCAACAGGCGAAGATGACGGCAACGGGAGCCATGAGCAAAATCATGTAAAGGCGAGAAAAGGGAAAAAGAAAAACAGGCTGATGTTGTCGGGTGTAGAGTGACAATCGGAATGATAAAAATCCAAGGTAGAAGAATGTCATTTGACTACAATATAGGCAGCAAAGGAGACAATAAAAATAACAAAAACACAAGAAATAACAAATACGTAACAAAAATGGAAAAGAATACAACAAAAGAGTTGGGAGAAAAGATTGAGAAATGGCTTGAAAACGAGCAGTTCGTGGCATTTGCCAACAAGCGAATGAACAACGTGTTGTTGACCAAACGGCATCCCATAGACCCTATGTTCGAGGAAATGGACGCAGGGTTTGACGAGGAGGACGAGTATGTGGTGCCGATGGTGGAATACCTAAGCAGCCGACTGCACAAGGCGAAGCTCTGCAAGAACAGACGCAAGCGTGAGCAGGAAATATGGTGGGTATGGTATGAGATTGCCATGCAGGGCATCTACATCAAGGTGTTCAACTGTTACTATGAGAATTTGGTGGAAGAGCTGCGACTGGAGATTATGTCGATGCTGTACAGAGAGTATATGCAGTTACAGAAGAAAAGCAAGAAGTAAGCTATGGTTATCAAGAATTTGGAGAACAAAATCAAGTTGGTTGGCATCATCTGCACCGCCTTCTTGATTGGTTGCATCATCATCAGCGTGTCGAGCGTGTGGACGGCAAGGTGCATGGTGACGGATGCACAGAAGAAAGTGTATGTGCTGGACGGTAATGTGCCGATACTGGCGAACCGCACGACAATGGACGAGACACTGGACGTGGAAGCCAAAAGCCATGTGGAGATGTTCCACCACTACTTCTTCACGTTGGCACCAGACGACAAGTATATCAAGTACACGATGGAGAAAGCAATGTATTTGGTGGACGAGACAGGACTTGCACAATACAACACACTGAAAGAAAAAGGCTTTTACAGCAATATATTGGGAACGAGTGCCGTGATTTCGATATTCTGTGACAGTATAAAATTCGACAAGGAAAAGATGGAGTTTACCTATTATGGGCGACAGCGCATAGAACGAAGAAGCAATATACTGACCAGAGAGTTGGTGACGGCAGGACAACTGAAACGAGTGCCGAGAACGGACAACAATCCGCATGGGCTGCTGATAACGAACTGGAGGACGCTGCTGAATAAGGATATTGAACAGAAGACGAAGACGGCGTATTGATGCAGTTTGGAGTATAGAAGACAAAAACGGAGTAAAAACACCAGTCTGTTTTTCTGAGCCTTTGGCTTACTGCTGTGGTTCGTACTTCCCTTACGAGAGTAAACTCTCGACGTAAAGTCTGCCCCACATCAGTAGTGGCGCACACGCCACTCAGAAAAACATACTGGCAATAAACAGAGATAAACCATTGGGGCGTATCGGGAATTGCGCACAATGGTAATAGGCCGAGAGAAGAGACGAATACGAATTTTGAGTGACAGAATAGGAATTATAATCGCATAAAGGATAAACGATAATGAACATCAAGAGAATGATATTCGGGGAGAAGATGCCTGACAAGGATGACCCGAAGTATAAGGAACGCTATGAGCGAGAAGTCAAGGCTGGACGAAAGTTTGCGGAGACGCTGCACATAGACAAGTTTGCGGCAAGCATACAACGGTTTGCGGACAGACACAGGACAGCGTTTTTGGTGATAGTGTTCGGATTTGTGGTAAGCAGCTTTGCATGGAACATCTACCGACTGGCGGTAGTATATAACCATAAGCCCAACCAGAGGACTGCCACGGAAATGCAGGACAGTCTGTTGAGACAGCGACACAAGGCGGTAGAGATGCGTGGGGCGAGTGTGAATAAAGGCAATGAGCATGAGCAAGTCGTGGAACCACTTAAACAGAAAAGACAATGAAGATAACGGAAAAGATAAACTTTCGACAACCGAAATATATGCTTCCTGCGATACTGTACTTTCCCCTGCTGGGAGCCTCGTACTTCATCTTTGACTTGTTCAATGCGGAGACAGCCGAGGTGACGGACAAGACGATGCAGACCACGGAGTATCTGAACCCCGAACTGCCGGGTGCCAAGACCAGGGGAGACGGTATCGGAGGAAAGTATGAGAACATGACCAAGGCGTGGGGAAAGATTGGAGACTATACGGCTGTGGACAATATAGAACGTGACTCACCCGAAGAAGACAAGGAACAATATGAATCGAAATACACAGAGAATGACATCGCCATGCTTGACGAGCAGGAGAAGAACAAGGCAAAGGCAGAAGCAACCGATGCCCAAGCGCGTGAGAAAGAAGCAATGGCGGAACTGGAGAAGGCACTCGCGGAAGCACGACTGAAAGGACAGGCAAGTGTGGGCGGTACTGGAAGTGATGAGAAAAATGAGACTGATGTGATTGGAAACGGTCAAGCATCAGCGGAAGTATCGGGGAAGATAACAACAGACCCGAATGCCGTGAATAAGCCATCGGACGAGGAAAAGCCGAGTGAGGTGGTGAAAAAGGTGAAGACTACCTCGGACTATTTCAACACCCTTGCACAGAATGAGCAAGAGCCGAAGTTGATAAAAGCCATCATAGACGAGAACGTGAAGGCAACGGATGGTTCGAGAGTGCGGTTGCGCCTGCTGGACGATGTGGAAATCAACGAACACGTGGTGAAACGAGGTTCGTATCTGTATGCCACGATGAGCGGTTTCTCGTCGCAGCGAGTGAAAGGCAGCATCAACAGCATCATGGTGGATGATGAATTGGTGAAAGTGAACTTATCATTGTATGACACGGACGGATTGGAAGGTCTGTATGTACCGAGCAGCCAGTTCAGAGAGACGAGCAAGGATGTGGCAAGCGGTGCGGTAAGCGGCAATATGAACATGAACACGTCAGGAACAGGAAACAGTTTATCGCAATGGGGAATGCAAGCCGTGCAGAATGCCTATCAAAAGACAAGCAATGCCATAGGCAAGGCAATCAAGAAGAACAAGGTGAAGCTGAAGTATGGGACGTTTGTGTATATCATCAATTCAAAGGAAAGCAACAAGTGAGGAAAGCCTCTTATAGGAGATAAGCCTTACTAAGCCTTTTTAAGAGGACTAAGCCGTGGCGAAGAAATTCATAACGAGAATAAGGCGAATAGGTCGGAGAAGACTGATATGACATAGAATTATTAAAACAAGAAATCAGAAAGACAAAACGATGAGTATGAAAATTATTCAGAGAATAGGCTTGGCGGTGGTTGGGCTGATGGCGGCAATGACCACGCAAGCGCAGGACACCTATCAGGAGTTGGAGCAACTGACGGTGAACGAGCAAGTGACGACAGTGATAACGGCGAGTGAGCCGATACGGTTTGTGGATATCTCCACGGACAAGGTGGTAGGCGACCAGCCTATCAACAACACCATACGGCTGAAACCCAAGGAAGGCGGCCATGTAGACGGTGATGTGTTGGCAATCGTGACGATAGTGACGGAGAGATACCGTACACAATATGCCTTGCTGTATACCACACGAATGAAAGAGGCAGTGACAGACAAGGAGATACGCAAGCAGGAGAAAACCGCCTATAATAATCCTGCGGTGAGTATGTCGACGGAGGACATGACGAAGTATGCTTGGAAAGTGTGGAACTCACTGGCAAAGTTCAGAAATGTGGCAAGCAAGGCACACAGAATGGTGATGCGCATGAACAACATCTATGCCGTGGGGGACTACTTCTTCATTGACTTCTCGGTGGAGAACAAAACCAACATACGCTTTGACATTGACGAGATAAGGGTGAAACTCGCGGACAAGAAATTATCGAAAGCCACCAATGCGCAAGTTGTGGAGCTGACACCAGCATTGGTACTGCAACAGAACAAGAGTTTCAAGTACGGTTATCGGAACGTCATTGTGCTAAAGAAGATGACATTCCCCAATGACAAGGTGCTGACCATAGAAATGACGGAGAACCAGATAAGCGGACGAAACATCAGCGTGAGTATAGACTATGAGGATGTGCTGTCGGCGGACTCGTTTAATGCGGTAATGTTGGAGGAGGAATAAGTATGGGAATAACAAGGATATTGCGAGATAAGGGAAGAAAGAAATGGATGATGGTGGCTTTCATGGCATTGTGGCTTGTTACCACGACAAGCGCACAGACCAACAGCGACCATGTATCAGTGGGTGTTGGTGCATTATATGAGCGAGGATTGGACTTGACAATCAGCTATGAGCATGAGACGAAGTACCATAATGCGTGGGAATATTTTGCGAATGGCTATATCAAATGGGATGATTGCAAGTCATGTGGTCATGTATGCCCGGAGTCATTCTGGAAGAATTACCGCAGTTACGGCTTTGGCATAGCCTATAAGCCATGCGTGACGAGAGGACGAAACCATCATGGCAACTTGCGTATAGGCGCATCGGCAGGAAGTGACACCAAGGACTTCTTGGGTGGAGCGCATATTGGCTATGAACACAACTATACATTGAGAGGTGGTTGGAAGCTGTACTGGCAAGTGAAGACTGATGTGATGATAAAGGGCGAAGACCTGTTCAGAACAGGCGTGGTATTAGGCGTGAAACTGCCAGTGAAGTAATGATGGCTAACAAGTAATCAAACGAAAGAAGAACGAAAGATGAAGCAGAGATATACACATTATATAATAGGTATGCTGACGGCATTGCTGCTGGTAGCCTGTGATGCACACCGTGATTTTCCTGATACGGCAATGAAACCCTGCCATATCCTGTGTACGGACGGCAAGGTTTTGTCGTATGAAGACTATGAGAAGTCTGGGAAGCAAGCCATAGCGGTAGTGTTCCATATCAACCAACGTGAAGATGTGGAGGGCAATGGTTATGCCGTGTACCTATGGGATATTGAGCCGAAAGCATTTGCCGACAGCATCGGCATTGCGCAAGGCACATCGGCAGACCTAACTGCATACGATGGCAACATCAACACCTTTGCCATGTATGGGACAACAGACACATTCTCGCCATTGGCAGAAAGCGTGTTTGACATCTGGAGATACGGACAGAGTGCCTATATACCGAGTGTGGCACAGATGCGACTGCTGTATGCTGCCAAGGAAATAATCAATCCGATGATTGTAAAATGTGGTGGCGACCCATTGCCTAATGAACCCGATGATTGCTGGTACTGGACTTCAACGGAAGTGAAAGGACAACAGACCGCCAAGGCATGGCTCTACTCCGTAGGGAGCGGAGCCATGCAGGAAACGCCGAAGATACAGGCGCATAGAGCGAGACCGATAATCACGCTGAATGAGTGAATGACAAAAACGGAGTAAAAACACCAGTCTGTTTTTCTGAGCCTTCGGCTTACTGCTGTGGTTCGAACTTCCCTTACGAGAGTGAACTCTCGACGGGAAGTCCGCCCCACATCAGTAGTGGCGCACACGCCACTCAGAAAAACATACTGGCAATAAACCGAGATAAACCGTTGGCACATTGAGAACTGTTCGTATTGGTGATAAACCGAGATAGACCATATTGGCATATCAAGAGTTGTGCGTACTGGCGATAAACCGAGATCAATCATTGGGCGTATCGAGAGTTGTGCGTACTGGTGATAAACCGAGATAGATCACATTGGCAAATCGAGAGTTGTGCGTACTGGCGACAAACCGAGATAAACCGTTGGTATATCGAGAATTATGCGTATTGGAGATAAACCATTTTGGTATCTGGAATTAGTTGGGGACGCTATCAGAAGAAATACATTATGTTGGTGTCTGTGTCAAGATAGTAATGCTCGCTTTGGTCTCGTATGGGAGCGAAGTTGTAAAGGATGCCAATTCTGACTTTGGTCAACCTCATGTAGTTCCAGAGTTGCTGACGCTGTTCTGGACCAAGAGAAGCAACTGCTTTACATTCGATGAACACCTTTCCACGAACATGGAAGTCCACAAAGTGCTTATGTCTTATTTGTTGACCATGGAAGTCAACAGAGAAATAATACTCTCTTGTATGAGGTATAGCACGCTCATTGAATATGATTTCCAAAGCATCTTGGTACATATATTCATTGAGGAAAGGACCGAGTTCCTTATGGACTGTTTGGCAACATCCGTTTATCTCATAACAATATCGTTTCAGCTGTTGGCATAATTCAGGATTGAAATCTTGGAGATTGCCTAAGTGGTAATTCATGACAGAATGTGTATCTGAAGACAGGTTTCGATTTTGGAGATAGTTTCGAGAGACAGTTTTTCCTGTCCTTTGAGGACTTGGGAAATGTACTGTTGGCTGCATCCCATCAGTTCTGATAACTGCTTCTGTGTTATGTCGAGTTCTTCCATTCTGTCAAGCATTAGCATAGCTATATGTTGGGAATAGCGTAGCCACGACTTGTTCGCTACACGCCATTCTGCATTCTCACGCCATTTTGATGGAGTGGATGACTGATGTTTCTTCAGATTGGAAATGATTTCGTTGGAGACTTTCATCATGATATTCAATGTTTTTGCAAAGGTACAAATATAAAATGGGACTAATAGGACGGAAAAGGAATATGAGACTGACATGTCAGTGTTTCTGGTACTTATATGACAGATTATGGTAATAAAGTGAGTTAGATAATAAGAAATGGAAGAAAGTAAGGAGTTACAAGGGTTTTACAAGATATTCAGGGCGGTGATTTATATCTCCGTGCTGATGGAGTTCTTTGAGTATGCCATAGACCCAAGTCCGATGGGGAGCATTGTTTGTGAGCTGCATGGACGCATCAAGCAGTGGATGATATATCAGGACGGGAATATGGTGTACAGCAAGATTGCGACCTTTCTGCTGGTATGCATCACCTGTGTAGGTACGAGAAACAAGAAACACTTGGAGTTTGACGCGAGGAAACAGGTGCTCTATCCTTTAGTGAGCGGTGTGGGCTTTATCGTGCTGTCGGTGTGGCTGTTCAAGACACCGATGGAAATGCATGTATATATGTTCTCACTGAACACCTTATTATATATGGCGACATCCATCATTGGGGTGGTATTGGTGCATATAGCCTTGGACAACATCAGCAAGTTCTTGAAGGAAGGACTCTTGAAAGACCGCTTTAACTTCGAGAACGAGAGTTTTGAGCAGTGCAAGGACTTACAGACCAATGACTATAGTGTGAATATCCCCATGCGATATTACTACAAAGGGAAGTTCAGAAAAGGATGGGTGAATATCGTCAATCCGTTCAGAGGGACGTGGGTAGTGGGAACGCCCGGCTCCGGCAAGACATTCTCCATCATTGAGCCGTTCATCAGACAGCACAGCGAAAAAGGATTTGCTGTAGTCCTATATGATTATAAGTTCCCGACACTTGCGACTAAGCTGTACTACCATTATCTGAAGAACAAGAACGCCAAGGACAGCAAGATGCCGAAGGGTATGAAATTCAACATGATAAACTTTGTGGATGTGGAGTATTCGCGAAGAGTGAACCCCATACAGTTGAAGTACATCAACAACTTGGCAGCAGCGAGTGAGACGGCAGAGACCTTGTTGGAGTCGTTACAGAAAGGCAAGAAAGAAGGCGGTGGCGGCAGCGACCAGTTCTTCCAAACATCAGCCGTGAACTTTCTGGCGGCATGCATATATTTCTTCTGTAACTGGGAGAAGGAACCCTACGACAAGGACGGCAATATGCTGATAGCCGAGAAGGTGCAGGACAAGCAGACACTGCGCATGATACCTACAGGCAGGGTGTTTGACAAAATGGGCAAAGAGGTGGAGCCAGCCTATTGGTTGGGAAAGTACAGCGACATGCCACATATCCTGTCTTTCTTGAACGAGAGTTACCAGACCATCTTTGAGGTGCTGGAGACAGACAATGAGGTGGCACCGTTGCTCGGACCATTTCAGACAGCCTTGAAGAACAAGGCAATGGAGCAGTTGGAGGGTATGATAGGCACACTGCGTGTATATACCTCCCGACTGGCAACCAAGGAAAGCTACTGGATATTCCATAAGGACGGAGATGACTTCGACTTGAAAGTCAGCGACCCGAAGAACCCAAGTTATCTGCTGATAGCCAATGACCCCGAAATGGAAAGCATCATCGGAGCATTGAATGCACTCATCCTTAACCGCTTGGTGACACGAGTGAATACCGGGCAAGGCAAGAACATACCAGTGAGCATCATCGTGGACGAGTTGCCGACACTGTACTTCCATAAGATAGACCGACTGATAGGCACGGCACGAAGCAACAAGGTGAGCGTGACACTCAGTTTTCAGGAGCTGCCACAGTTGGAAGCCGACTATGGCAAGGTAGGTATGCAGAAAATTATCACCACCGTAGGCAATGTGGTGAGTGGTTCGGCACGAAGCAAGGAAACCTTGGAATGGCTGTCATCGGACATCTTCGGCAAGGTGGTGCAGTTGAAGAAAGGCGTGACCATAGACCGTGACAAAACCAGCATTAACCTGAATGAGAATATGGACAGTCTTGTACCGGCATCGAAAATCTCGGATATGCCGACAGGCTGGATATGCGGTCAGACCGCAAGAGACTTTGTGAAAACGAAAACAGGTCGTGGCGGCAGCATGAACATACAGGAGAGTGAGGAGTTCAAGACCAGCAAGTTCTACTGCAAGACGGACTTCAACATGGCGGACATCAAGAAAGAGGAAGACGGCTATGTGGCACTTCCTAAGTTCTATACGTTCAAGTCAAGGGACGAGCGAGAACGCATCCTTTACAAGAACTTCGTGCAGGTTGGAGAGGATGTAAAGGCGATGATAAGGACGATACAGAGATATAAGGTTAAGTAGGTCCCTTTATAGAAATAAGCCTTACTAAGCCTCTTTAGGGGGACTATGCCGAGGCGGGAAGGCAAAGGAATGATAAGATAAAGAAAGATGAACAAGATAAGAGTGATGATAATGGCGGTGATGGTATGCCTGTGCCAGATGGTACGGGCACAGACAGCCACGCAGAGCCAATCGGACTTGGGGATTTTTAATCTCCCTCTTTTTGAACGTGCGGTACGCTGCATCAAATACTATGAGGGTTGGCATGACATCAAGCGCAACTATCCCTATATCGGCTGGGGACATTGTGTGCAGCCACATGAGAAGTTTAAGAAAAATCTGACATTGGAACAAGCGGACTCGCTGTTGCGCAGTGACCTGAGGAAATTTTGCGGAATGTTCCGCAAATACGGCAAGGACTCGCTCCTGTTGGCAGTACTTGCCTATAATGTCGGGCCTTATAAGATTTTAGGAGATAAGAGATTTCGTAAAAGCAGACTGTTGCAGAAGATAGAACGAGGTGAAAGAAACATAGATAGAGATTATGCGGACTTTTGCCGATGGAAAGGAAAAGTGGTGGCATCCATTCGTAGGCGGAGAAACACAGAATTGAGATTACTTTATGTTCCGTAGCTATGGGGTAATGACAGAAGATATAAACAGCGAAGTTCCGTCTAACAAATGCTATATGCCAAGCATTGTTGGACGGAACAGCGGTTAATGACGTTTCAATGCGTCAATTCGTTCTTTGATAAGTTTTTTAGGAAGACGGTTATTGGAGTTGAGTAGCCGTTCCAATGCGGAAGCCATTTCATCATTGCTGATAACAGCCTCTTGTGTGAGCATGTCCGTAAGGAACAAGATACCAGAGACTTTCACATTTTCCAGTGTAGCCTTGTCCTTTAATTTTTTGTCACCCGTAAGCAAGCGGCAGTCATTGTCGATGGCGTAAACCATGACGGAAATATCCTCTACAGACAAATTGCAAACACCTTGGTATTCTGCGACCTTTTGGAAAACAGTGCCGACCTGTTTGCCAGAAAGAGAGTGAACGGCCAAAGTGCCTTCGTCAATAATGCTTTGCACTGCGGAATACTGCTCTGTATCCTCAATCTCATTGATGATAACATCCAATGTTCGAAATTCGAGGTTGAGTTTCTTGCAATATGGCAACAACCCTGCATTGAACAAGTCAATGAGGATGTTTGTGTCGTTGACAACTATCTCCATACCTACATCAGATTGAGCGTATCACGGACTTCGTTGACAGACTTGTCCAAAAGAGCAGCTGCTTTAGAATAAGAAATCACTTCGCTTGCAAGTGCACGGTAAACCAAACGCTCAAAACGACAGGTATGTTCCATCGGATAAAGGCTTTTCTCTACAGCCTCCTTGAAGTTAGGCAGGGCATTTTTCTTTTTATGGAAAGAAGTGTATCTCGTTTGCGTGATGATGTTCAGTTGGTAGGCTTTCATCATGAGTGCATCAACAGAAATGCCATATTCACGCTGGATAGCTTGTAATTCAACAAGAGAAATGTCGTGACGAGACTCGCCAATCAGAATTTTGAACCTGTCGGAAGGTATCAGCACCTCGTTGGCGAAGACGTTGCACATTTTCTCCTTATCAACACCTTCGGCACAATGCATCAGCAAATGCCCCAATTCGTGAAAGATAGTGAGACGCTTGCGCTCAGAACACATATTCTTGTTCACGACGATGACAGGCAATCCACCTGCTTCGTTGCAAGTGCCAGAAAAAGAACTCTCATGTTCAATCTCGATAATCTTAACACCCACCGACTCCAACAAGTCAACAGCAGAAACGATAGCATCGGAGCCTATATTCAAATCTTGGCGAAGACGCAAAGCCAGGAGTTTCGCCTCGTTTTCTCTTTCGACAGTGATGTTGCTGTAGTCTAAGTTGAATTTTGAAGCAATGCCAAGAATAGCCTCAATTTCAAGATACTTCTCTATTTCTGAACAAACGAGAAACTTGATAGACTCCACTTTCTTGCTGCCCATACTTGATTTCTTGCGAAACTCAAACTTGGAAGGGTCTATATCCACAACAAAAGGACGAAAGAAGTAATCAAGTTTCATGCCTAAGGCATTGGAAAGCACAATCAGCACGTCACTTGACGGCATCATCAGCCCTTTCTCGTACTTGGCAATAGCAGTTGGCGATACCTTGCCGTCAACTGAACTGCATAACTCACGCTGTGACATACAACGGATTTTTCTAGCATTAACCAGTCTTTGAGCAAAAGTATTATCCATAATCAGTTTGTTTAGGTGTGCAAAGTTACTAAAAATTAATCAAAATGCACACCAAGAAAATCCTTATACACGAATGTTTAACAAATATTAAAATAGCAAGAATGCAGGAAATGGCATAGAATAGAATGAAAGAAGACAAATAAATATAGAACAACCAAAAACAAAAGAAGTGTGTGACGGTCTTGTTCCGACAATATAGTTTGGACAAGACCTTAATTATATGGTAGTAACAACCCGTAAAAACAAATATCTATGACAACAATAAAATTGAAATTCCGTCCATCGTCAGTACCCGAAACAGAAGGTACACTATATTATCAAGTGATACACAAACGCAATGTGAAGTGGATAAGCACTGGTTATCATGTATTCCCATGTGAATGGAACAAAAAAACAGAGAGTCTGACAATACCGCCCGATGGCGACAGAAGAACCGAACTGCAACAGATGCAGTCCGCAATAGATTGGGAACTGAAACAGCGTAAAGAGATGATCCACAAGGTTGAAAATGCCAACAAGGAGTTTTCATTGGACGATCTATGTGATGCCTTCAATCAAATTGCTCCTTGCAAAACCGTATTTACCTTTTTGCAGGAGCAAATTGCGAGACAAAAGCGGATGCAGCGACAGGGAACATTTAGGACTTATACCAGTGCCTACCGCAGGTTCAAGGAATTTCGTGAAGATGTGGACTTAACCTTTGACGAATTGTCTCCAGATATGATTGAAGAATATGAGGCATGGCTTGTCAATAGAGACTTAATGCCCAATAGCATCCGCTTTTACTTGCGCACCCTCAACACCTTATTACATAAAGCAGTGGATGAAAGCATACTGAGTGATGACAAAAGCCTATTCAGCCGTGTACGCCTATCATACGTCAAGACAACCAAACGCGCCATATCAGAGGTACATATCCGAGCCATACAAAAGTTGCAACTGCCCAAAGGAACAACCTTGGCATTTGCACGTGACATCTTCATGTTCAGCTTTTATATGCGAGGGATGCCGTTTGTGGACATCGCCCATCTGAAAAAGACTGACTTGAAGAATGGATTGTTAAGCTATTGCCGCAAGAAAACCAACCAACCGCTCTCCGTAGAATGGGAACATGAACAGAAAGAGATTGTCGAGCGTTACGCCAAGCAAACCGAAGATACGCCCTATATGTTGCCCATTATTCAGAAAACGGACGGAACGGAGTACAAGCAATATCTGCGTGTGCAGGAAAACGTGAACCGCGCATTGAAGAAGATTGGCAGAATGATAGGATTGAAAACACCCTTAACCCTCTATGTTGCACGACATTCATGGGCAAGTATCGCCCAAGACATGAACTATTCCATCGCCCTTATCAGTGAAGGTATGGGACATCATTCTATTAGAACCACACAAACGTATTTGGCTTCTATCGACACATCGAGAATCAATGAAGCTAACCGAAAAATCATACGAAGAATAAGTAGAGGGAAATAAGCGGAAACGACGTGAAAACAAGTGAAAATTGCACCCAAAATGTTTAACAAATGTGCGTATCTTCTGAGTGTAAGATATGTGAATAATGGATATTGGCTGAAAATCAAGGAGTTTTGAGCGTAAAGATGTCGGATTTGTTAAACAATTCTGCATGAATTTGCAGAAAGTCAAAAGTTTTTGTGGGGAAAATGATAATAAATGCAAGAAAAACAGTACCTTTGTAGCCAAAGTCCTATCTTACACTCAGAAGATAGGCGAATGAACTGATAGAGACACAAAGTTCAATGAGGGATGGAAATCAACAAACTCCCTCTTTGACTGAACAGACATACAGTTTAATAGTATGAACTTATGAACAATGTTATTGCGAAACTGGCATCGTCATTCCAAGTAATGGCAGCCAACAGTGACATAAAGTAGAGGAGAGGTTATGGAGCAGGATTGCACGGTTTCTCAGTCTACAGCCAACGAAATAAAGCGTTTTCAGACAACTGAAAACAATGAATTTCCAGAGGGCACACACGTTTCTGAGCCAGACGACAAGACTGGTTCAGTGGTAAAGAAATGTACTGAAGTGAAGTCCACGAAAACGGATAAAAAGGCTGAGAATCAAGATTTAAAATCTACTATACAAGCAGAAATCAATCCCAAACAGCCTGAAACAGAAAATAAAAACAAAAAAGAGGACGAGGAATACGAACCTGTTTCGTGGTGTTACCTTTTTGTGCATCACAAAAAGGTAAAGTCGTTTGAGGATCAACTCGGTAAAGATGAACTCACCTATTTTGTTCATAAAACCATAAAATACGTGCCGCGTCATAGAAACAGAGGCGGTATGCATGAAGTTGAAAAGCCTACTGTCAGTGGATTGATTTTTATTCAGGGAGACGCGGAAGAGATACAGGATTATTTAGATGAAAAAATGCCACCGCACAAGTTGTGCAAGAATTGCAGTACTGGTGAAGTGGCTACTATCCCCTGCAACCAAATGGAACCCTTTATGCGTGTTGCGGAAACCGAACCAGAACGTCTCCGTTTTCTTCTCCGTCCATTCGTCTATTATTCCAAGAACCGTACTCTACTCCGTATTGTGACCGGTGATTATGCCGGACTTGAAGGCTATGTCATCCGTATAGCCCGTGACCGCAAACTCGTCATGGATGTTGGTGGTATGGCTGTAGCCGTCGCAGGAGTCCACGCAGAGCGTTTTGAGGAGGTACACAAGAATGAGGCCGACAAAACGGAACGCACCACATTCTACAAACGCAACCTCCATGAGCGCAACGCCTTTATTGACCGTTACTTCCATCAAGTAAAGACCATACAAGAAGTGGCAGCGCAAGTTGAGAACATAGATATACTGCGCATTCAGACTACCAAGGATGTTGAAACCAAGAAGTTAGACTTGAAGGACGCTTTCGACACTTTCTATTTCATGATAGAAGAGATCGGCTATTATTATGCCCCATTCATTGACTATTTCAAGGATGACTTGAAACCCATTTTTGAAGCAGGAAGAGCGGTAATGGCAGAGATAGAGGACGCCATTAACAAGTTTAAAAAGAGCAAAGATACTGAACTTCTTCAGCGCAGCGAAACAGAATACGAGGAACTGCGAAACAAATATGGCTATTTGTTTGAGTGAGTATTTGATATCTATGAACCAGATTAAGCGATATACCATAGAATAATTTATGAAGTTTTCTAAACCCTCATACCAGATTCGCCAAGACGTTTTAAATGCTTTAAAACTGAAAAATGGGGTCGCAAAAGAACTTTTTGCTTTAAAAAATAGTCCTTTCGCAGAAGAAGCCTTGCAAGCTTTGAATCCATTGGTGCAAAGCATTCCAAAGTTTGAAGAGAAAATCTATGGTCACTGCTTTCCGTTAGAGGAAAATGATTTGGGGTTTTGTCCATCTGCTTTTTATCGTCCAGAGTCATTATTCAATGAAATTAGATGGATAACATTACAAATAATTCGTCAGCGAAAACTAATAAAAAAATACATATTATATAGAAATGTTGTCGAAAAAGAAATATTATTAGGAAGATATGTAGAAGCTTTGGAGGAATTAGAAGAATGTAGAAAGCAGGTAGGCTATTCAATTTGGTATTATGAAATGAAATTAGTCATCTATGGGTTCATGGAAGACAATGAACGTATGCTCAAACTTGTTTCTGATGTAAATAATATTCACAAAGACAAGAAAAGAGGGTATGTTACATTACTGTTACATTTCTTGTACAAGCGTTCTATGAAGGAATTGTCGGCATTAGACTATGATATGGAATTAGATGCAATATTCAAACGCAATTCCAAAACGTACTTGAAAGACCGTGACAACTATTTCTTATTTAGGCTTAATTATTATAATAACAGTTCTCTGGCCGAATTACCATCAATGCTGTTATTCGAGTCAACTAATTCGCTGATAGATCGCTATCGATTGCTGGTATTGATAATAAAGACAATAATCCTTAAAGATAATACTCAAAGCTTACTTGTATCCGAAATAGGGCATTTCCTTTACAAAAAAACTGGTGATACAGAATTACTGCCTATTGTAGCATTTCAGAAAGGAAAACTACCACAGGATTATTACGATAGGGAATTTGTAAGAGCTTTAGATTATTATTACACGGGACAATACGATAAAGTTATTGATTTAGGCCGAGAGTATATATCAAATAACCCTACGGATTTTGATATAGTTGTATTATTCTGTCATTCTTTAATACTCTCAAAAAAAAGTTACATGAATATTACAACAGACGCAAATTCTCCGATAAACCAAATTTCACATCTTGTATACCTAATAAAGAATGGAGAGAATATCAAAGACAATACGTATAAATTATACCAATTAAATAAAAGACTATACGGCCTTTCTGTAAGTGCTGGGCTTGATAATTTTACAAAACAAGAGCAGGATATTAATGACGACAATCATCTTCATTTGATGTTTACAAAACATTTTGATCCTTTTGTAGCCAAAATTTTCCCGAATATAAAAGAACAAATAGCCTTTCTAGAAACGGCTCAGAACTTCATAACAGATTCTGTTGTCATTCAATACCAAAAGCACCGTATTCAGAATATTATAGATGAGAATGACGGCATTGTTGATTGCATCAGTAGCATGGACAATGCAAGAATATTACATAACCAAAAAGAATATGATGACAGCAACATTTTGTTAGAAGAAATTTGTAAAAAATATTCAGAATGTGTGCCTGTTATTCAGTCTGCTGTCAACCTTAGTTTTTGTAATTATACGAGTAAAGAAGACTATCGAGGTGCAATAGAGTTTTATGTTAAGGAATACATAGAAAACTCTGCATTTGTTACCAAAATAGCTACAAAGGAGTTCGTACACAAATTGAATCGAAACAAGTATAAAGGTCTGAGATGGAATATCGATTTCCTAATATTCGCAATACTAAATATAAGTGAAGAATCTGATTTGAGTTTTCTATTGGAATCGTATTGTAGTTATTTAAATGTTATTCCAATAAAAGGATTATTGAAAAGATTTCAATTCGAAGACAAGAGAAAAGTTGAAATATTTTTGTCTTTGATTGTACAAAATGATTTCTTGAGGCATACAACTTTTGTTGAAAGTACTCGTGAAGTACTTGACCAATTACAATCAATCATTCAATATTTGATAAAGATGGAAACGCCATACAAGGAAGAATACCTCCATTGGCAGCAGTCTTTATCAGAAGAAATGATAGCATACGAAGGTAGAAGAAAAGTTGATGAAAGTAAAATCTATGCAAATCAACAAGCTATCATAAAATATGAATTGGAAGATGTACGACGTTTGTATGAGCAATATAGTTCACAAAGCAAATTTCAGCATGGAAAATGTATCTATGTCATTTTAGACAAATTTGAGCATCATTCCAATGAAGACATAAAAAATGTATGGTCAAATGGAGTTCATTTTACAGATAATTCTCTCAAAGAGATTTCTTATCAGCTATATGACAAGATTCGCTATAAATTCTTAAAAAGTAAGTTTGGACTAGGCACATATCTAAGTACGAGAATTCGTCATGGGGTTTTTGAGGGACATATTCGTTCTGTGTTTGACGAAACTTCGTTAGTCCTCAATATGGAAAATGAGCGATATGTTCCTGTTCCATATTGGAAAAATCGCTTTGCTCTAACAGATGAAGAAAACAATGTACTAATGAACGAACTTGAACGGTTCTCCATAAAGGTTGATAATTGTATTTCTTATTTCAAAAGCAATGTCTTACAAATTAGACTGAAAGAAGAAGATATGGGTGAATTCAACTATATCTTATCCGATGATAAAATATGTATGGATGTACTTAAAGCTTATAACCATTCAGATAGTTTTGAAACATTTTGTGAAAGATTGATGTACTCGATGTGGGAAGTTACTGAAGCCAACCTTATGCGAGTACGTATGATAACAAAAGGGGATTTCATGAAGAGCCTACGAACAGCTTTAGATGAACTTTTACCTGTTGCTGACAAGATTACGAATCAGCCGTTTAAAAGCCATTTCGTAAAGTCATTAAATGATTGTAGGTCTCAATTGGAACGTTGTATTACAAATGTATCAGAATGGTTCCATATACAAGACACTAAGTTTGATGATTTTGAGTTTGCAAAACAGGTAGACATTGTATGGGATATATCATGCAAAATGCATCCAAGCGTTAATTGTAAAATGAATGCTCAATGTGTGAAGAACTTGTGGATTAAAGGCGAGTATTGTATACATATAAGTGACCTTCTACGAATATTCATTACAAATATGATGCAGCATAGTAAATCGCAACCAGATAGAACGTTCATGGTAAATGTGAATGTAAAAGAAAATACATTATATATTGTATTCGAAAATGAATGTGAGGGTAATGCAGATGAATTAAATTCTAAATTTGACAAATTACTTTCATCAGAAGAAAGGCTTCAAAAAGAAGGAGGAAGTGGGCTTGTAAAAGCAAGAAAGATTGTCAGGTATGATTTAGGATGTACTGATAATGAGGTGCGAATACATGTAGATGAAAATATCTGTCGTTCGGAAGTAACAATCTGTTTGAAGAATCTAATAGCAAATGACAAAAAAAATACTTCTTGTTGAAGATATGGAGGAGAAGGCTAATGCCATTACCTCATATATAAAAGGAGAGTTTCCTGATATAGATGTTGTTCGAAAGGAATCTTATAATTCCTCTCAAAAAGAGATATATGCCAATTATGGTGAATATTTTGTCGTCTTATTGGATATGTCAATGCATACATTTGACAGATCAAAAGAGGAAAGTGGTGGTGAACCAGAACCAGTGGCAGGACGTAAAATTCTAAATGGTATGTACTTAAGGGATATTTCGACAAAAGTGATAGTAGTTACGATGTATGGTAGTCACGAAGGGAAAAAACTTTTGGCATTTGTAGATGATTTTAAAAAAGACTATCCTGAAATTTATTATGACTACGTTTTTTTTTCTTTTCAAAAAAACGATTGGAAGGAAAAGTTAAAGTTACAAATAAAGAGTCTGTTATGATAAGTGTATTGATAATGGAAGACCGAGAGAAGAAGATAAAAGCCATAAAATCACTTCTCATTGATGAGTGTGCCATTCCTGAACAGAATATAGATGTAGCTAAAAACATATATGAAGGTCGTAAAAAGTTAAGAGAAAAGATGTATGACCTTTTGTTGTTGGACATGGTGCTTCCGACAAAAGATGATCAGGATCCGAATGAAGAAGACTCTCCTAAATTTATAGATGAAATTTATTCAAATCCGACGCTTAATATTCCTAACCAAATAGTTGGCGAAACTTCACATGAAGAACGTTTTGAAGAATTAAAAGAAAAGTTTGAGGATAAATTATGGTCACTTATTCGATATAAGGAAAATACGACAGGCTGGCAGGCAAAAATCAAAGCTAAAGTATATCACTTACAACAGAATGTAGAACAAATAAAAAAATCTATTATGAATACAAATCACTATGATCTTGGAATAATTTGTGCATTGCGTGAGGAATACGAAGCTGTAATTGATGTGTTCGGAAAAGGCTCTTGGGTAAAACATAATGCCCCCGATTTTGTTCTCCCCTATCATACCTGTAAGGTTAGTACCTCTACAGTTGGTCAAGAATATAGTATCTGTGCTGTATGTGTAGGAAACGCAGGTATGGTACAAACTTCAATTTATGCGACAGCGATGTATCAAACTTTTTCTCCTAATTGCATCTTTATGACTGGCTTTTCGGCTGGTTTGAAAGAAGATAAATTATCATATGGGGATATAGTTGTAGCAAAATCAGTACAAGATTATTCTACAGGAAAAGTTGTAGATGATCCTACAGGTACATTGCAATTGCTCAGAGAAATGAACCAGCTTACAGTACAACCACAATTGGGTTATGCTGCAGATGAATTAGTATCTGACCAAAAACTGATGTCAGAAATAAATTTGGAACTAAGAGAGAAAAACTTATTGGACAATGCAACGAACATTAAAGCCGTGGTTGCCCCTACCATATGCGGTCCATTTGTTGTTGCTTCCGAAGCAATGGTTGCAAATATAAATGAATTAGACCGAAAACTACAAGCTCTTGATATGGAAGGCTTCGGATTATATTCTGCGGCACGGGCTATGAATAAAGGATGCCTTTGGATAAAGGGTATCGCAGATTTCGCTAATTCAAAAAAAGGTGATGATTATCATAAACGAGCAAGTTATGCCAGTGCATTGTTTCTTTATAAACTTATAAAGGAAACTTTAAGTTTACAAGTATAATTAAATTAAGAAACTTATATTCCATAAATATGCGTGATTTTAAAGACATTAAGGTCGCAGTGGCTGGAACTGGCTATGTAGGACTGAGCATCGCTACATTGCTATCACAACATCATCATGTAACGGCGGTAGATGTAATTCCAGAGAAGGTGGAGAAACTGAATAATAAGATTTCACCCATACAGGATGATTATATCGAGAAGTATCTGGCAAAGAAGCCACAGAACCTCACCGCTACCCTTGATGGTAAGTCAGCCTATGCAGATGCCGACTTTGTAGTGATTGCAGCGCCTACTAACTATGACCCAGTAAAGAATTACTTTGACACTTCACACGTAGAAGAGGTTATTGACTTAGTGTTGGATGTGAATCCAGATGCCGTTATGGTTATCAAGTCAACTATTCCTGTTGGTTACACCCGTAACCTTTACTTGAAATATGCACAGAAAGGTGTCAAAAAGTTCAATCTCCTCTTTTCTCCAGAGTTCCTTCGTGAGAGCAAAGCCCTCTATGACAACCTCTACCCCAGCCGTATCATAGTAGGCTATCCAAAAATAATCAACAAACCAGACTTTGAGGAAGAAAACAAGGCCATAGAGTCAGTAACGGATGTCGAGATATTGAAAGAAGCAGCCAAAACCTTTGCAGCACTCTTACAGGAAGGAGCCATCAAGGAAAACATCGACACCCTTTTTATGGGCATGAAGGAAGCCGAGGCAGTAAAACTCTTTGCCAATACCTACCTTGCTCTTCGTGTTTCTTATTTCAACGAACTTGACACCTATGCAGAAGTAAAAGGCCTCGACTCAAAAGCCATCATCGAAGGCGTTGGTCTCGACCCCCGTATCGGTACCCATTATAATAACCCATCATTCGGTTATGGCGGCTATTGTTTGCCAAAAGATACCAAGCAACTCCTCGCCAACTACCAAGACGTTCCACAAAACATGATGTCAGCTATTGTTGAATCAAACCGTACTCGCAAAGACTACATTGCAGACGCAGTATTGCGCAAAGCGGGTTGGTACGATTATTCAAGCAACAACCAATATGGGGTAGAGCCAAACAATTGTGTAATCGGTGTATACCGCTTGACCATGAAGTCAAATAGTGACAACTTCCGCCAGTCTGCCATTCAGGGCATCATGAAGCGCATTAAGGCAAAAGGTGCAGAAGTCATCATTTATGAGCCTACACTTGAATATGGTACAACATTCTTTGGCAGCAAGGTCATTAATAATCTTGATGCATTCAAAACAGAGAGCAAGGCTATCATTGCCAATCGCTTTGATGATTGTTTGAAAGACGTGGAAGATAAGGTATATACACGTGATATTTTTAGAAGAGATTAATAATAAAAAAATAAAACAATGAGCATTTTTGCAGGTAAGACCCTTATGATTACTGGTGGAACAGGTTCCTTCGGTAATGCAGTATTAAATCGTTTTCTTCGTACAGACATCGGTGAGATTCGTATTTTCTCACGTGACGAAAAAAAGCAGGATGACATGCGCCATGAATATCAGGTAAAATATCCTGATGTGGCCAATAAGATTAAGTTCTTTATTGGTGATGTACGTGATTTGCAATCATGCCGCAACGCTATGCCAGGCGTTGACTATATCTTCCACGCAGCAGCCTTGAAACAGGTGCCTTCATGTGAGTTCTTCCCGATGGAAGCTGTCAAAACCAACGTTATTGGTACTGACAACGTGCTTACTGCCGCTATTGAGGCCGGGGTCGGAGCTGTTATCTGTCTTTCTACTGATAAGGCTGCTTATCCTATCAATGCGATGGGTATCACCAAGGCTGTTGAGGAAAAAATTGCCGTGGCAAAGAGTCGTTATTCAGGCAAGACCAAGATTTGCTGCACACGCTATGGTAACGTTATGTGCTCACGTGGTTCTGTAATTCCTTTGTGGATTGATCAGATTCGCAATGGCAATCCTATCACTTTGACAGAGCCTAAGATGACACGTTTCATCATGTCGTTGGAGGAGGCGGTCGACCTCGTACTCTTTGCTTTCGAGCATGGTCAGAACGGTGATATTCTCGTTCAGAAGGCTCCTGCTTGCACCATCCAGACTCAGGCCGAGGCGGTATGCGAGCTTTTTGGTGGCAAGAAGGAAGACATCAAGGTTATCGGTATTCGTCATGGTGAGAAGATGTACGAGACATTGCTCACCAATGAGGAATGTGCCAAAGCAGAAGATATGGGTAACTTCTATCGTGTACCAGCTGATAACCGCTCTCTCAACTATGATAAGTACTTTACAGAAGGTAACCAAAAGCGTGATGTTCTAACAGAGTTTAATTCCGACAATACACGTCGTCTGAACTTGGAGGAGACAAAAGCTAAGATTGCTGCTCTTGATTATATCAAGAAAGAATTGAGCGGTGAGGGTAATTTTGTTCAGTAAACATCACGCTGATGAAAATACTTATATTAGGAGCCAGCGGAATGGCCGGACACATCATAACCTTGTATTTTAAAGAACAAGGTTATGATGTAACAGGATTTACTCGTCGGCCAGTTTCTTTCTGCAAAAACATTATTGGCGATGCAATGAACCCCAACGATGTAAAGGCAGCAATTCTGAGTGATGATTTTGATGTAGTAATAAATGCCATAGGAGTTTTGAATCAAAATGCAGAAGACCATAAATCTATGGCTGTTATGTTGAATGGTTATCTTCCGCATTTTATTGCAGATACATTGCGAGACAGTAAAACAAAGCTTATACACATGAGTACTGATTGTGTATTTGCTGGTAATACGGGTCCGTATTATGAGGACTCTTTCCCTGACGGGAAGATTTTCTATGATCGTTCAAAAGCTATAGGAGAAGTGAATGACGACAAGAACCTCACTTTCCGTAATTCAATAGTTGGTCCTGACTGCAACGAAAAGGGCATAGGTCTTTTCAATTGGTTTATGAAGCAGGAAGGTCCAATAAACGGTTTTACTGGTGCAATATGGACTGGAGTGACAACCTTGACACTTGCCAAGGCTATGGAACAGGCAATAAAGGAAAACCTTACAGGACTTTATAATCTTGTAAACAACGAAAGCATTAATAAGTTTGACCTTTGCGGACTTTTCAATAAATATTTCCGCAATAGCAAGATTGTTATCAATCCAAGTGACAAACTCCAATTAGATAAGTCACTTCGTCATCGCCGCACTGATTTTTCTTTTGTTGTCCCTTCATACGAACAACAAATCAAGGAAATGGCAGATTGGGTAAACACCCATAAAAAATTCTATCCGCATTATTTCAAATAAGTAAAAAAGGCAATGAAAAAGCTAAAACTCATGACTATCGTGGGCACTCGCCCCGAAATTATAAAAATGTCGGCTATCATTAAGAAGTCTGACAAATATTTCGACCACGTGCTTGTTCACACAGGTCAGAATTATGACTATAATCTCAACGAGGTATTCTTTAAAGACCTTGGTTTACGTGAACCAGACTATTACCTTGGTGTTGTAGGCAACAACATCGGAGAAACTATGGGTAATGTTATTTCTAAGGCATATAATCTTATGGCAGAAGTTAAACCCGATGCCGTGATTGTGCTTGGAGACACAAACTCATGTCTTTCTATTATAGCAGCTAAGCGTCTTAAAATTCCTATCTTCCACATGGAGGCAGGCAACCGATGCAAAGACGAGAACCTTCCAGAGGAGGTTATCCGTCGTATCGTAGACGTAACATCAGATGTAAATCTTTGCTATAGTGAGCATGCTCGCCGTTATATCCTTCAGAGTGGTGTAAAACCTGAGTATACCTACGTTGTTGGTTCACCTATGGCAGAAGTTCTTTCTTCTGTTCTTCCCCAGATAGATGCATCCAACATACTTGAACAGCTTGGTCTTGAAAAAGGGAAATACATTCTTCTCTCAGCTCACCGTGAAGAGAATATTGATATCGAGCAGAACTTCTTCTCTTTGATGAATGCTGTTAATGAGATGGCACGTACTTATGATATGCCAGTGCTTTACAGTTGTCATCCTCGTTCTGAGAAGATGATAGAGAAGAGAGGCTTTAAGTTTGATGAACGTGTTATACAGCATAAGCCTCTTGGCTTCTTCGACTATAACAAGCTTCAACAGAATGCCTTCTGTGTGGTTTCCGACTCAGGTACAGTACCAGAGGAAGGTGCTTTTTTTCATTTCCCAGCTGTATCAGTTCGTACTTCTACAGAACGTCCTGAGGCAATGGATAAGGGCGTGTTCACAATTGGCAGTATTACCTCTGAAGCTGTATGCCAAGCAGTTGAACTTGCCACATCTATGCATGCAAGTGGCGATGACGCTTGTCCTGTACCTGCATATACAGACAAAAATGTGTCAACAAAAGTTGTTAAGTTGATTCAGAGCTATGTAGGCATTGTTAACAAGATGGTGTGGCGCAAGTTCTAAACAAAAAGCGTGTGCACAGGTGAATAAGAATTGAGGTTCGATTCCTCCACACGCTTCAAAAAAATGAAATGTCATTTATGTCACAAATCTCAAACAACAACGCTCGGATAGCCAAGAATACGATATTCCTTTATTTTCGAATGATATTGCTTATGGCAGTATCATTATATACAAGTCGTGTGGTACTCTCTACTTTAGGCATAGACGATTATGGAATATATAATGTAGTTGGTGGATTCATAGGAATGTTTGCTTTCCTGAATGGAGCCATGGCAGGATGTACACAAAGATTTATAACAATAGCAATAGGCAAGGGCGATGAACAGAACTTAAAAAAGGTTTTCTCAACATGTGTGATAACGCATGGCATGATAGCCCTTATTGTTTTCATTCTTGCAGAAACTATTGGATTGTGGTTCGTATTGGAAAAATTAGTTATACCAGAGACTAGAATGACCGCAGCAATGGTGGTATATCAATGCTCCATAGTTTCTACGATGGTAATGATTATGAGTTTTCCGTATAACGCAGATATAATAGCGCATGAAAAGATGTCGGCTTTTGCATATATATCTATATTTGAAGCTTTTGCCAACTTAGGTGTTGTATACTTATTGTATATAGGTTTATTTGATAAACTAGCATTTTATGCAGTATTATTATTGATAGTAAAGGTCTCAGTTATAGTTGTCTATCGTATATATTGCAAACGACATTTTGTAGAATCTGTTTTTAGATGGTTGTTTGATAAGAGATTGTTAAAGGAGATGTTGTCGTTTACAGGTTGGAATCTTTGGGGAGGCATAGCTGGAACTTTGATGGGGCAAGGTATAAATGTACTTCTTAATATTTTCTTTGGACCTACTGTTAATGCTGCCCGTGGTATAGCTGTACAAGTTCAGAGCGCAGTTCAGATGTTTGCGACTAATTTTCAGACAGCTTTAAACCCTCAAATGATGAAGAGTTATGCTACGGGAGAGTTACAAGCAATGTATATGTTGCTTTTTCGGTCTGCAAAATTTACTTTCATGCTTTTGCTCTGTTTAATGTTGCCGTTAATGTTGGCGATAGATCAGATTTTATCCTTATGGTTAAAAGATGTTCCTCCTTACACGAATGTTTTTGTATGCTTAATGTTATGCATTTCTATGGTTGATGCCATATCCAATCCATTTATGACAGCATCTGCTGCAACAGGGAGGGTTCGATTATACCAATCTATTGTTGGAGGTGTGTTATTGGTTATTGTGCCGATATCTTATTTAATATTAAAAATGGGGGGAGAACCTTACAGTGTGTTTGTTGTTCATTTGTGTATTGGCGTTATAGCTTTTATTGTAAGGTTGTTAATTGTAAAAAAACTAATAGGCTTTAGCATAAAGGATTATATATGTAATGCGTTGCTTCCTTGTTTTTATGTGGGGGTGCCTTCAATAGGTATTTCTCTAGGTGTGAGAATGTATATTTTAGATTGGAATGGGTCTACATTTATAATTTCAATATTGTCATTTCTTATTGTATGTGTATGTATATTCAGTTTTGGATTCACAAAAAAAGAACGTTCGTTTATTATTTCAAAAATAAAGCTTAGATAATGAAAGAAAGATTATCAAATATTGAACTATTGCGCATCGTTGCAATGTTGTTTGTTTTAATTGTTCATTCTGATTTTGTGGCTTTAGGCACACCCAGCGCTAATGACTGTATGGAATCAGGAATAGCATCATTTACACGAATATTTTTGGAGACCTTATCATATGTTTGTGTGAATGTATTTGTTCTAATATCTGGTTGGTTTGGGATAAAACCCTCTAAAAAGGGATTTTGTAATTTTATTTTTCAATGCTTTTTTTTCCTATTTAGTATATACCTTGTAATGGTATTGCTTGGAAGAAAAACATTATCCATAAATGGACTTGCTGACTGTTTGATGCTTACAGAAAGTAATTGGTTTATAAAATCATATATCTGTTTGTATATATTAGCCCCTATTTTGAATGCTTTTACTGATACAATCTCTCAGAAATTATTTAGAAATACGCTTTTAGCATTCTATATTTTTCAATCGGTTTATGGATGGCTAAGTCATGGGGCTGTATTTCTTGTACATGGTTATTCTGCAATGTCATTTGTTGGTTTGTATTTATTGGCAAGATATATACGTGTCTATGGTTCTAAATGCTTGAATTACCCCCCCCCATTACTATCTGGTCGTTTATTTTGCTATTTCTCTGAGTTTAAGTATATTCAGTTATATTTTTACTCTTTTGGGGGTAGATATAGTTAATGCATTAATATATTCATATATAAATCCTTTAATGGTGCTTTCTGCTTTGGCATTATTGATATTTTTCAGCAAATTAAATTTTAAAAATAGGATTGTTAATAAAATAGCTTTGTCATGTTTTGCAATTTTTTTACTGCATGCAAATCCGAACATATTGAATGCTTCCTTTGCGGAGTTCATACGATATATATACGAAAATAATAATGGAGTTGTTGTTCTGGCTTATATAATGCTTTTTTTAGTTATAATCTCCATTGTTGCCATAATTATAGACCAAGTTCGAATATTTGTTTGGTTGAAAATAAGTAGAATATTATTCAAATGATAAAAATACTAGAAAAAGAAAAATGTTGTGGATGTACTGCATGCTTTCAGCGATGTCCCAAACAGTGTATTTCAATGCATGAGGATGATGAAGGTTTTTTATATCCTATAGTTGATGAAACATTGTGTATAAATTGTCGGTTGTGCGAATTTGTTTGTCCAGTATTAAATCAACATAATTTTTGCATGCCTTTAGAGGTATATGCATCAAAGAATATTGATATTGAAGTACGAAAATCGAGCTCTTCTGGAGGTGTTTTTCCATTGTTGATTGAGTACATTATAAAGAAGGAAGGGGTTGTATTTGGAGCCCGTTTCAATGATAATTATGATATAATTCATGATAGTGCAGAAAACATTGAAGACGCGCAAGTGTTTTGTGGTTCAAAATATGTCCAAAGTTATATAAATAATAGTTATCGCAAAGCCGAACTTTTTCTAAAGCAAGGTCGATTGGTTCTTTTTTCAGGTACTCAATGCCAAATAGCAGGTTTACACTCCTTTTTAAGACGAAAGTATGACAATCTATTAACTGTTGAAGTGGTATGTCATGGTGTTCCTAGTCCTAAAATATGGAAAGAATATCTTTCTGCCTTAAAAATAGAGAAGCAAAAAATAAGAAAAATTCTTTTCAAGGATAAGTCAAGTGGATGGAGAGGATATTCTTTTTCTGTTATAGGTGAAAATAAAAAAGTGTTGTTTTCTGAAAAATCAGAAAAAAATAAATTCATGATTGCATTTTATCAAGATTTAATCTTAAGACCTTCTTGCTATAACTGTCCTGCAAAAGGCGGAAAGAGTAATGCTGATATAACCTTAGCTGATTATTGGGGTATTGAACATATAAATAAAAAGTTTAATGATAATATAGGAATTAGTATGGTCTGCTGTGATTCAGTAAAGGGACTTAAAACATTAAATATGTTGTCAAAATCATTAAATATAATTGTTACTGACTTTAATAAATCAGTACTTTATAATTCATCTATAGTAAAGAGTACAATAATGCCAGTTGGAAGGCAAAAATTTTGGGATGATTATTTCAAAGATGGCATAAATGTGCTGCTTTCATTAGAGAGTAACAGACCGAATTTATTAAGACGAATAATAAGACGAATAATATCAAAATGAGCAAAATAGGATTATTGACATTACATTTCGGAGCAAATTATGGTGGAACTCTTCAATGTATAGCTTTATATAAAATTTTAAAAGGCTATGGGCATGAAGTTGACGTTATTGATTTTAAGCCAGAATATGTTTGTTCTCCATTTAAGAGATTGTTATACAATGTATCTTCTCTTCGTTCTTTTAAAGATCTCTTGGGACTATTTAAACGTAAGTCGTCTGCATCTTATAAAGTATTGAATCAAAACTTATGTCATATTTTTGACGTTTATAGGCATCAGCAATTATCTTTTACTAAATCATGTAATGAAACATCTATAGCAGAGATAGCCAAGTCATATGAGGTAGTTGTTGTAGGTAGCGATCAAGTCTGGTCAAGTTTGGTCAGAACTCACTTGTCTTATATGGGGGATTGGACACCTTCATTTATAGGGAATTTATATTCATATGCAGCATGTGCAACTACTTTAAAATTTCCATTCGTAAGAAAACACAAGATAAAAAACTTACTATGTAAATTTTGTGCTATATCTGTTCGTGATGAGTATTCAAAGAAGTTTGTTCAACAATTTATTCCCAAAAACAATATTAGAATAGATTTAGACCCCACTCTTTTATATTCCTTTGATGAGATAATACCCTCAAAAACAGTATTGGGAAAATATATATTAGTATATGTATTAGGTAAAGAGATTCCAGGTGGAAATAAAAAGGCTATTGATAGGTTGAAGAATTTAATTGATAAAAATATTAAGGTTATAGCTCTCACCGTTTATGAAGAGAATGTAAGTTATGCTGATGAAACAATAAAAAATGCCAGTCCTTCAGAATGGATGTGGTATATAAAAAATGCACAGTTTGTTTTTACTGATTCTTTTCACGGAGAAGTCTTCTCTATAAAGTTTAATAAAGATTTTTATGTCTATTATGTGGAAGAAAATAGGGCTTCAAGAATAATAGATTTGTCACATTTGTTCCATGTGGAGGATCGTATGATTACAAATGTAGAAGATATAAACGGATCATTCAAAAAGCAAATTGATAAAGAAGATTTCAAGAAAGCCAAGAAGGCATCTCTTTCTTATCTTAAAGAAATAAAGTGATATGACATACTTAGTATTTATCTTTATTGTTTTTATATGTTATAAGAAGTACTCAAAAGGATTATACACTTATGGAGTTGGTCCTTTGTTTGTATTAAAGTACAGAAAGAAATTTTGTATCATCATAGGAATGCTTTTAACTATGTTGTTAGTGTTGCGTAATGATTATTTTGGTACAGATACCCAAAATTATCATCACTTGTTTGATACAATAGAAATATATTATGATCCATCTTTTTCTGATGTTGAATTATCGTCAGAATGGGGTTTTTATACATTAGTAAATTTTTTAAAGACACATGGATTAGATTTTAGAATATTACTAGCAATAAGTGCGGTTTCTTATATTGGTAGTGTCTCTTATTTGATTTATAAGTATTCGGAAAATGTGTTATTTTCATATTTTATTTTCTTTACATATAATTTTTGGATATTCAATACAACAATGAGGCAATGCTTTGCATTAACATTTATAATTCTGGCTGTGATTTGTGCTATTAATCGAAAAATACTAGCATACACTATCTTAATTACATTAGCTATATTGTTTCATAGTACAGCAATTGTTTGTATACCAATATATTTTGCATTAAATATGAAACTTAATAAAAAAAACATTGCGCTTTTTTTATTAGCAATGATTGCTATTTCAATAATGGCGTCAACTATTTTTTATACAATGCAGGAAATTACTGGTAAGGAATATGGAGAAACTGCTACTTCGGGATATGTTCGAACGTTTATTATGATGTTGTTGCTTATAATTGGAATAATAAATAGAAAGAAGTTGACTGTACTTGATGAGAATTGGATAAAGCTATTCTTTTTGGCTTTATGCTTGCAACCTATAGCACAATTTAATCCTGCTTTGTTTAGAATTAACTATTACTTTTATTTCTTTATAATATTATTAGCACCTAGTCTTGTAAGAAAAATAAGTTGTGTAAAAAAAGTATTAGCTTCATTCCTAATTGTTTACGGATTATATGTTTTTACTTTGGGTTCATATTTCGCTGGTGTTCGAACATATCCTTATGTATATGTATGGGAGAATTATTTTGAGGAAAATCCAAACTTTAAGCAGTCTGATTTTGATTATTAATATAATATGAAAGTTTTAATAGTTAATTGTGTATACTCATTTGGTAGTACGGGGAAAATAATAAAAGATATTGCTACAGGCTTATTTGAAGATGGTTTAAAAGTCGTTGTAGCATATGGTAGGGGGAATAAAATTTCATCACCTTGGAAAGTTGTTAAACTCGCATCTGACCGAATTATGAAGATACAGTCGCTATTATCGAAATTATCAGGTTATAGCTATGGCTGTTCTCCAATTAGTACTTATAATCTATTTAGACTGATAGAAAAGGAGCAGCCAGACATTGTTAATTTACATTGTATAAATGCAAATACAGTGAATATGGCTGCTACTATTGAATATTTGAAGGATAGACATATAAAGACGGTGTTATCTATACATGCTGAATTTCCATATACAGGTGGATGTGGTCATGCATATGATTGTATGAAGTGGAAGAGTGGATGTATAAATTGTCCGCAATTTCATACGCGAGATTCCCAGTTGCCAGTTTCATGGATATTCAATCGAACAGCTAATGAATGGAGACAACTAAAAAAAGCCTATCAAGGTTTTAACGAGTTGGTAATTACTTGTGTTTCTCCATGGCTGTCAAGTAGAGCAGAACAATCTCCTTTCTTTAAAGAAAGGAAGATTATTTCTGTCCTTAATGGATTGGATGATGATATTTTTAAGCCACGTGATTCTTCAAGACTAAGAGAAAAGCATAATTTGAAAGGTAAGAAAGTCTTGTTGCATGTTACTCCAAATTTTTACTTCCCGATAAAAGGAGGAAAATATGTTTTGGAAGTTGCTCGACGTTTAGAAAAAGAACTACCTAATAGTGTCGTGATAATATGTGGTTATAGAGGAGATGGAAATGATTTACCTTCTAATGTTATAACGATTCCTTTCACTAAGGACCAGATAGAATTGGCTGAGTATTATTCTTTGGCTGATGCAACGTTGTTAACCTCAAAACGTGAGACTTTTTCAATGGTAACAGCCGAGACTTTATGTTGTGGAACACCTATGGTTGCATTTAAAGCCGGTGGACCTGAAAGTATAGCTTTGAAAGAGGGAACACTCTTCTGTGATTATGGAGATATCGATGCATTGTACAAAAATGTGGTAGAAGTTCTGTCAGATAATTTAAAGCTTGAATTTGATGTCCATTCAGCAAGAAATCTTTACTCAAAAACAACAATGAAAGAAGCTTATAAAAAAGTATATGAAGATCTTATTAATAACCGCTGAAGAGTGGAATGATTATGTTTATGGCAATGGAGTATTGACCAATTGGTTTACTGGTTTTGATGCTGAGTTTGCACAAATATATACCAGTCCTGGATTGCCTAATAACAAAGTGTGTAGCAAGTACTTTCAAATAGATGAAAGACAAATGGTGAAATCACTTTATTCAAATACAAAGGCTGGGCGAGAAGTTAAAATGCCAACAAACGAACGAGAGCAAGATGCAGCAAAAAGCAATGCACAACGGAAAGGTATATATGGCATTTTTAAGAAATTATCTTTGTGGATGCATACCCCTATTGTAATGTTGCAAGATTTTATTTGGATGACTGGACGTTATGACAAAGCAGCATTACAGCGATTTATTGGTGGTTATAAACCAGATGTGGTGTTTTGTCCGCAATTAGGCAATCCTAAAATGTGGCGATTAGAGAAGTTGGTTAAGGGTATGACTGATGTCCCTTTTGTGGCATTTACTGGTGACGATGAAGCTTCTTATCAGCAAGTAAGTAAATCTCCGTTATTTTGGTTGAGACGTTGGTATTGTCATAATGGGTTAAAAAATAGTGTTAAGATATTCTCGCATTATTTTATGCATTCAAAAGAACAAGCTCAAGACTATACCAATGAATATGGTATTCCAACTTCCACTTTATATAAATGTGGTGATTTTTCTAATGAGTTTGTAAAAAAGTCAGTTGGTTCTCCAATTCGTCTTGTATACGCAGGTCGTCTCTATTGTAATCGTTGGAAGACATTGGCTGAGATAGGCAAGGCATTGCATGAGATAAATAAGCATGGCGAACGAATGGTGCTTGATATATATACACAAGAGGCTCTGACCAATGAGCAACGCAAAGCTCTTAGTCCTGAAAACTCAGTATATATGAAAGGTAGCGTAAATCCACAACAGCTTAAAGAGGTGTATCGCAATGCAGATATAGCTCTGCATGTTGAATCGATGGATAAGAAAAACCGTTTGGCTACGCGTGTTTCGTTTTCAACAAAGATTATTGACTTGATGGCTTCCAGCTGTGCTATACTTGCAGTGTGTTGGAACCGTCATTGTGGTTATCAATATTTGCGTGATAATGATGCAGCATTTTGTGTAGATAACTATTCTGATATTCTTCCTATGTTGCAACGTATCGTTGATAATCCTTCACTTGTACAGAATTATGCTCAAAAGGCTTATGAGTGTGGACGTAAAAACCACACTCGTGAGAAAATACAGAAACAGATTAGAGATAAGTTTGAAGAACTAATAGCTAAAAGACAAGCAAATGAATAATGAACCATTAGTATCTATAATAGTTCCCTGCTATAAGGTTGAACAATACTTGCCGAATTGTATTGAGAGTATCCTCTGCCAATCGTACACGAACTGGGAACTTATTCTTGTTGATGATGGGTCGCCTGATAATTGTGGTAATATTTGTGATGATTATGCCGTAAGGGACAATCGTATCAAGGTTGTGCATAAACAAAATGGAGGTCTTTCGTCTGCTCGTAATGCAGGAATGAAGATTATGAAAGGAGATTATGTTACGTTTCTTGATAGTGACGATTTTTTGCATAAAGATGCTTTGCACATCCTTGTGAAGCATGCTAAGAAGTTTGATGCCCAAATCGTGCAATGCAATTTTGTAAGAGGTAGTGAGACTGTGTTCCCTGATTGGAATAATCAAGAAAAAATTGATGTATACGACAATCATACTGTGTTTACCAAGTTCGCTGCTAAAATCATTGTGTGCGGAAAATTGTATAAGCGTGAATTACTGGATGGTATCACAATGCCAGAAGGTATAATAAACGAGGATGATTGGACTACGTGGAAGATATATTATAAGGCTAAAACGATTGTTGTAACTAATCGCCCACTATATTATTATACTGTTAATCCAAACAGCATAATGAGTACTGCCAAGAGGAAGCCTGACACTACATATTATGGCGCATACGATGAGCGTATTTCTTTCTTTCATGAAAAGAATGAAAAGGATTTGAAAGATGTTTCACGTTTACAGTTTTGTAAGTCATTATTGCTTTCTTATTCTAATGAACAGTTGACGAAAGAACAACGTGATGAAATAAATAGTAGATTTAAGACACATTGGCAAGTGTTAAGGAAATCGCTTGTAGTTCCGTTAATATTGAAGGTACTTTTCTTTTGCTTTACCATTAGTCCAGAACTTGTTTCAAAAGTAGCTAATAGGATAAAATAAGGAATTATAGTTTGTATCTGCATTCATTAAAAATATGATAAGAAAATTATTGCAACGCTTGACAGACACGTCAGACGGAGGTAAACATTTGCCTTGGATTACACGTCGTGTTATGGTCTGGCTGTCTGGTTTTGATACTGATAAATATTGGCATAGACAGTTCATTGTAGCCAATCCTAAAGCCAGAGTAAATCCACTGCTAAAAGCATATTATCTGTTATGGATAAAACGTGTGGATAGTAAGCATAACTGTTCTTTCGGAACTTCATTCAATAAGGGTATGCGAGCTATTACCCCCCCCTATTTGCCTCATGGTCCTAATGGCATTATCGTTGGCAGTGATGCAAAAATAGGCAGAGGTTGTATTATATATCATCAAGTTACAATAGCTGGTGGTGGAGTGGTAATAGGTGACTATGTGGAATTAGGAGCTGGAGCAAAGGTTTTGCCTAACGTAAAAATAGGCAATCATGTGCATGTTGGTGCCAATTGTGTTGTAGTAGAAGATATACCAGACAATGCTACTGTTGTGTTGCAGAAACCAAGAATAATAAATAAGAATAATGACAGCAAAAGTTAGACAATCAAATTTTGAATTACTCCGCATTCTTTGTATGTTGGGGGTTGTGACAAATCATGTGTTGCAAACTTGTTATCCGCAGTTACATACATCAGACTTTAGTATAGCAAATGATTTGCGGGTATTACTGATGTGTATGAGCATTACAGCTGTTAATTGTTTTGTTATGATAAGCGGGTATTTCCGCATTCGTCAATCATGGAAGAGTTTTTTCAATCTTTACACACAGTGTGCCTTTTGGATGCTTGTACTCACTACTCTTTCATATTTGTTTCTTGATGGAACAATGATGGATATTGGAAAAAAGACTGTTTTCTCATTGACAGGGGCTGGTTATTGGTTTATGATAGCCTATTTTGCTTTATTCTTATTTGCTCCAATACTTAATATCGCCTTTGAGCATCAGAATTCGCGACAGCGTATATTGTCTTTGATTGGACTCATACTAATAGATGTTTATATAGGTTATATGCATCAAGCACCTGAGGTAACAATCGATGGCTATAGTGCTTTGCATTTCTTCGTTATCTACTATCTTGGAATGTATTTGTCTACTGTTCCAAATATTAAAATGGGGGGGGGTAAAATGGCTATCGTTTAGTGTAATAATGGTCGTGATGCATGCCATAAAGATCTTATTTTCACCATTTGCTATAATATTCTCAATGCGTTATAATAGTCCTGCGGTAATGATAGCCAGTGTGCTTTTCTTTAAATGGGCAATGACTTGGAAGTTTCAATCAAAAACGATTAATTGGATTTCTTCATCTGTACTCGCTGTCTATATTATTCATATGGGACCTTTTGGTAGCCATTACTTTTTTATGCCATTAAAATATATATCTGCAGAATGGTCTGAGCTTTATGCTTGTATAGGTATGGTATCTTACGTTATGTTGTTTTATGTTTGCTGTATAATTCTTGATAAAGGGCGTATTTTTATTTGCAAACCTATGAATAATTGGCTGACATCCAAATCAGTATACATTATGAAAAAATTAGATTCTGTTTTAATTCAAAAAGGTCTACAATATAGAAGCTATAAGAAATAGTATATTATGAAACTCATTCATGTGTTTTCGATATTTGGCACTGCTGAAAGTTTTTTTGATGGGCAGTTCAAGTATCTTACAGATCAAGGATATGAAATAGTTGTGGTGTCGAGTGATGCACCTAATACGGATGCGTTCTGCAAACGTAACGGTGTGCGATTCGTACCATTAAATATTCCTCGTAGCGTATCGCCAATGGCGATAGTTAAAGCTGTAAAAAGTATTTGTTCACTTATACGTAAGGAAAAGGCGGATGCTGTGTTTGGGCATACACCAGTCGGAGCTTTGTGTGCCATAATTGCAGCAAGATTGTGTGGCGTTAAGAATCGTGTGTATTATCGTCATGGATTGATATATACCACAATGAAAGGATTTAAACACACGATATTTAAGGCAGAAGAAAAGTTTGTTGCATCGCTTGCTACAAGTGTGATTAATGTAAGTCATTCTTTATCAAAACTTGCTGTAGCTGACGGATTAAACGAAGCCGAGAAACAATATGTTATAGGACATGGTACGTGTGGTGGCATTGATGCACAGAATATATTCAATCCTTCGTTGGTCGATGCAGATAAGCTCTTATTTATAAAAAAGAAATTGGGCTTTAATGACGCTGATATTGTATTTGGCTTCTGTGGACGTATATGTAACGACAAAGGCATCCCTGAACTTGTAGATGCTTTTGAACTATTCCAAAAGTTACATTCTAATATAAAAGCTAAGTTGCTTTTTATTGGGAGATTTGATACTCGTGATGGTATTTCGGAAGAGAAGAAACAGCAGATTGAAAGTAATAGCGATATTGTGATTTCTGGGCATATTGACAAAGTTGAGATACCATATTATTATTCAATGCTCGATGTTTTTGTATTCCCCTCTCATCGCGAGGGTTTTGGAATGTGCGTAGTTGAAGCTTCTGCAATGGAAAAGCCAATACTTGACAGTCGTGCACATGGATGTGTGGATGCCATTGTCGAACACGAAACTGGCGAATACATTGATCTTTCTGCAGATGGAATATGCAGAGGAATGGAACTGATGCTTGATGAAGAGTTACGTGGAAAACTTGGCAAGAGTGGTCGTAAACGAGTACTTGAATGGTATGATTTTCAAGTGATGTGGCCGTTGGTAAGTGATTTGTACAAAAAAATATTAAGATAATCTAAGATGCTAAATAAGAATGTGTCTAATTTGTTGGCATTGACAAAATCCGCCTTAACAAATTCCACATCATCTCTGCCAACAGATAACATCAACTGGCAATCTCTATACTCTCTCGCCATTCACCAGGGCATCTCTGCTATTTTGCTTGATGCCATCGGACTTTTGCCATCTGAGACGTGCCCTTCTAAGCCGATGTTGCTGCAATGGATTGGGCAGTCGACGATGATGGAGAGAATGTATATGAGGCATTGGGAGCGGATTGGTGAGTTGGCTGACTTCTATAAGCAGCATGGAATAAGAATGTTGCTGCTGAAGGGCTGTGGATGTAGCTTGTGTTATCCTAAGCCGGAGCATCGACCTATGGGCGACATTGATGTTTTTCTGTTTGGAAGGCAAGATGAGGCAGATATTTTGGTTGAGAAGCAGCTTGGCATAAAAGTACATAGAGAATATCATAAACACTCTACTTTTAATTATGGTGGGGTGGAGGTGGAGAACCATGCCAAGTTTATTGATGATGTGTCGCATAAGAGCAACATTAGGTTCGAAAGTATTCTGATGGCAGTACTGGATAAGGAGGAATGTTTAAAGAGCCCAATAGACAACGTGTTGATACCTTCGCCTACATTCAATGCCTTGTTTTTGTTGCGCCATACTGGTGAGCACTTCGCCTCGAATGAGATTACGCTTCGGCATGTGCTTGATGTGGGGACTTTCTTCCATAGGTATCATTCCAAGATTGATTGGGCTTTAGTATTCAAAGTGTATAAGGAAGAACGGATGCTGCGGTTCTTTAATGCCATTGCCACTATTTGTGTGGAATATCTTGGTATTGATGCTGCTTGCTTTGCTTCTGAAGACAAACAGTATACATATCAATCGGACACTGCTCTAGCTGACCGCATCCTTTCTGATATCTTCGAGAAGAAAGATGTGTTGCCAATGACTACTGTTGGCATTGACACTATAGCTAAGCAACTGAAGTATGCTATAGATAAAAGTCACCGTTGGTGGCATAACCGTTGGAAGTACCAACTAGTGTATAACGAAAACCTTGTGGTGTCCTTTTGGTGGTTGGCAAGGAATAGGATGAAGTGAAAAATTAAACCATTATACAAAACCTTATATGTACAAACATTTTTTTAAACGATTCTTTGATTTCTGGATTGCGCTTGTAGCATTGATATGTATAAGCCCAATCTTATTAGTGGTAACCATTTGGCTGCACTTTGCCAATAAAGGGGCAGGGGCGTTCTTCTTTCAAGAGCGTCCTGGTAAGGATGGAAAGATATTTAAGGTGATTAAGTTTAAGAGCATGACGGACGAGAGGGATGCGGAAGGGAAACTGCTGCCAGATGCTCAACGTCTAACTAAAATAGGTCGTTTCGTTCGTTCTACCTCAATTGACGAGTTGCCTCAGTTGATAAATGTGCTGAAGGGTGATATGGCGTTGATAGGACCAAGACCATTGTTGGTTAAGTATCTGCCTTACTATTCTGAGCGTGAGCAGTTGCGCCATACTGTACGTCCTGGTATTACAGGATGGGCACAAGTTCATGGACGTAACCATGTTCTTTGGGAGGAACGTTTTGAGTATGATGCTTATTATGCAGAACATATTTCCTTGACGATGGATTTGCGCATTATATTTACTACTATAAAAAATGTGCTACAACGTAAGGACATAGAAGTAGCTCCTAATTTGATGGATTTTGACGAATACAGAAGACAACAAATGGAAGGAAGAACGTTCTTGACAGTTGAGGATGCAACAATCGATGATATTCCTATAAAGGTTGTCAGAGAAGATAAGTTTAGAGCATTCGGGGGGGGGGTAATAAAGCAAGAAAGGCATTGAGCTATGAACGTTTCTTAAAGCAGAATGGATACAATGCCGTTGTTACTTGTGGAGGTATTCATAGCAATCATAATCGTGCAATAGCTCTTATGGCAATGGCAAATGGATGGAAGTGTCATTTGGTATATCATGGCTCAAAATCCGATTTTGAGAAAGGTGGTGGTAATACTGATCTGGTGAAGATGTCTGGCGCAAGTTATGAATTTGTAGAAGTGAATAAAATTTCCGATGCAATGGATAAGGCTATGCAGAACTTTGAAAATAAAGGTCTGAAGCCTTATTATATTCATGGAGGTGGACACGATATGCCTGGTGGAGATGCTTTTGTTGACGCAATCAAAGAACTTAAATGTAAATGTGATGAAACAGGATATAAACCGAATTACATCTTCGTAGCATCAGGCACTGGTTCAATGCAAGCAGGTATGGCTTTAGGTCTTGATATTGTTGGGTGGAGTGATGTGAAGTTAATAGGTATCTCTATTGCCCGCCCACAGGAACGAGGCAAGAAGGTAATAGTTGATTTTGCTAATGAGTTAGCAAAGAATTATGGTATAAACAAGGATTATACAGATTCTATCATTTTTATTGATAACTATGTTGGTAAAGGATATGACCATAGTTCAAAGGAAGAAAGACATTTTATACATAGTGTGAATAAAAAAAGTGACTTGTTAGTTGACGAGACATATTCAGGTAAGGCTATGTATGGAATGATGGATATTATAAAAAAGCAAAATTTAAAGGGAAACATTATGTTTTGGTTGACAGGTGGTCCTTTGAATGCTAAAATATAAACAAACATAAACGATCAATATGAACATTCTATTTACATGCGCTGGCAGACGCACATATCTGCTTAAATATTTCAAGGAGAATATGAGTGAGGGCGACAAGGTGGTGGCTACTGATATGCAGTTGTCGGCTCCAGCCCTTCAGGAGGCTGATGTGAAATTGCAGGTGCCTGCTGTGTATGACCCGAAGTATGTGGATATTACATTGCAGATTTGCAAGGAACAGAAGATAGATGCCCTTTTGTCGCTCAATGACTTAGAGTTGCCTATCTTGGCAGAGAACAAGGCAATGTTTGAGGCTGAAGGAGTAAAGGTGATTGTTAGTGACCCTTCTGTTATCGATATCGCCTTTGACAAGTATAAGACGGCACAGTGGGTGGAGTCGTTGGGACTGAAATCGCCTAAGACTTATGTGCGTCTTGAAGATGCCAAGCATGCGTTGGAGACAGGAGAACTTCACTTCCCCTTGTTTATGAAGCCTCGTTGGGGTTCTGGCTCTATTGGTTTGGCTTCGATTGCCGACATGGAAGAGCTTGATATCTATTACCACTTGCTGATGAAGCAAGTTAAGAAGACTATTCTTGCAACAGCTTCGGTGGGTGATGAGTATATCATGATACAGGAGAAGCTTACGGGCAAAGAGTTTGGACTGGATGTGATGAACGACCTTGAGGGTAACAATGTGGCTGTAAGCGTTAAGCAGAAATTGGCTATGCGTGCAGGTGAGACGGACAAGGCTGTAACAGTTGACTTGCCTGAGGTGCGTGAGATAGGTCATAAAATAGGTAATGCCTTGAAGCACATCGGCAACCTTGACGTTGACGTGATGCAGAATGAAAACGGTGAGTATTGCGTATTGGAGCTTAATCCACGCTTTGGTGGTGGTTTCCCCTTCAGCTATGAGGCTGGCGTAAATCTGCCTAAGGCTATCATAGAGTGGGTGAAAGGCAACAAGGTTGATGCCTCAATCCTTCAGCCCGTGTATAACCGCATGTTCTCCAAGAACGACTATCTGATGGAGATAAAATAATAATAAGGCAAGCAGGTATGATTGAATAGGCATATGCCTGTGGAGCGAAACCACTACCTGCTACTTTTTTAAACTAACTATAATAATGTTCTTCGCATAAGGATGCAGACAAAAAGGTATCGTTAAATGAGTTACAGTATATTGACTATGCAAGTATATTGTTAGTCTGTCTTCTATACAAATATAAAGCATTGATAAAAATGAATATAGTAAATGTCTTTTTAGGCTCATCATTTAAGTTGATGTATGCTCGCAAAAGAGTTGGTAATTTAATCCGCAGGTTGAACGACAAGTGGATGGAAAGAGGTGTGCGAGTATGTTTAAAGATTTGGGAAGATTTCCGTACGGAATATGAAGACAAGTCGAAGCAGGATGAGTATATTGACGAGTTGGTTACTCCAAGTCAGATATGTGTGTTCATGTATGATGATTGCATTAACCCATATACAGAAAAGGAGCTGAATGCGAAAATTGCGCAAGATGTATCACAAGTACATGTGTTGCATATTCCATCAAAAGAAGGTCTGTGGCATGAAGCGAAAGAGGTGGAAAGTAAACTACAAGGTATGCTACTAAATATGACAGAAGTCAAAGAAATAAAGCTAATTGATGGTATTATTTCTACCTTAGTAGAAGACTATATCAAATCAAAAGGTTGGGAAAATGGGAAAATGTCACAGATGCGGCAAAAGACTTTCTATACCACGATTCCATCTGATTTGCAAATGGAGGAGAATGAGTTTGAAGATTCAATACGTGTGGTAGATGATTTGAGTCAAGAAATATTGCATACAAGGTGTATATTGTTTCCCAAACAGGAGAAAAACTTGTTAAATGCCACCGACCACTATATTCCATTTATGAAAAGAGAAGCAAGTCTAAATGATTTAAAGGAATTTCAGCATGCCATGGATTTGCAACATGCTTCAAATCAAAAGAAACCTGCTATCACTTTATTTACAAAAGGAGCTATTTTTAGCAATAATGCGCAAGTGGCGAATTTGTTAAATGGAAAGGATCTATTCAGTGTAAGTGTAAGAAACTATGATACTGTAAAATGGAGAATTTTGTTGTGGATGTTGCATCAACAGACTGGTTTTATGCCTTCATCTGCTATGGGAGAGTTCCTTTTCAAGGATAAATATTTATACCTTTACAATAAGCCAATCATTCCTTTGACTATCGTAGATAAAAGTGGAGAGGCTGAAAAAATTGAGAAAGAACTGACCAATAAGCGAGTTGAACTTAGCCATTTGAGTGGCTTAATGGATCGTAATAGTGTTCGAAAATATAATCAATTAGAGGCAGAAAAAGATTTCTTAGAGAAGAAATTACTGATGACTATGATTAAAGTTATCAGTGATTGGATCTTTGAGGAAGTGTGTTTCAATGATGGTGAGTCAGTTGATATAAATATTAATAGTTTTGAGCAGAAGGTAGCGTTACAAGGGACTATGCTTGAAGATTCCTTGCACAAGACAGATAAAATTATTGATAATCTTATAAAATCCTTCAAGGAACTTGATGGCCAAGAAAAGAATTTGGATAATGATTTGTCAACAGAGAATAAATCGCAAGTTATATCTATCGCAACAAAGATAAAAGACATACGTATAAAAAAGGAAACTATCTTGCGTACCATGGCAAGGAATCATATAGCGAATCCTTTGTCTTTGCTCAATAATCAACTTTATACAGTAGCCTTATTTGATAAATTCTTAACAACAAACTCACAGCTAAAAGAAGAGGATGACTTGTATCATAGAATACTCTGTGATGCCGACGAGTTTAGCTACAAGAGTCCACAGATAGAAATTGTAAGGTTAAACTATGGAAATGCATTAAGTAGAAAAAATGATTTATTAGGTGCATATGAATTATATACAAAGGCAATAGAAAATCTAAGGCATTTTTCTGATGATAACAAGAATATTCGTGAGGTTAAGACGCATGTCTATATCACTACAATTCAATCGTTGGCAAGTGTAGATTTGAAAAGAAAAGAAATACATGTTCTTCTTGGTGAATTGAAAGATTTGATAGCAGACTGGAAGAAAGCGAATTATGATTGTAGAGTGTTAGAAGGTGCGTTCCAAGCAACATTTTTAAGAACTGTCAAAGCAAATTTCGTTTCATCTTGGCATATTGCTGAAGACGCATATAGTTTCTTTATAGATTTAGATAACCATAATGACATACCTATAGAAGATGAACTATATCATGATGCCTTCTGCTATTTGCCTATTATAATTGCCGGATATTATATTGATAGGATTGATGAATGGATAAATAATGAGGAATCATACAAATATTATTCAAGATGTGTAGATTTATGTAATCGTGCTATTGTAAATGCTCAAAAACTTGCAGATTGGGACAATGTTATGTCTATGGAAATGTTAGGGCGTGCTTATCATCAGTTAGGATTTTTGCATGCCAACTATCACAATATACATTTTTGGAATGTTGCAAGAAATCATTATGATAAGGCATATGAGATTCGTAAATGGTTAAGCACTGTGACCTTAGATGCGTCGGATGAAGCAAACTTGGCAGAGACCTCGATTAATTTCGGTGCATTATATTTACTATTTGGACAAACTGTAAATAGTAAACAAATTGGTGTAAAATTGAGAAATGGTACTAATGTGGATTTATTCGCAATAGCGATGGATTATGCACAAAAGGCAGTAGACATCTATGGCAAACTTATAAGAGTCGGAGAAGAAGAATCGGAATTATGTTATTATAGGGCTATTCAGTTAAAAGGTAGCATCCATTATGAGTATGGAAAGGTAGGATATCCAGAAGCCAACTTTCAAGAAGGCATAAAATTATTAAAGGAGGCATATAAATGGCATAAAATGCATCCTCAAAACACCTATAGTGATACATTTGAAGGAGTGGCTGGTTTGATTTTAAGAAGAGAAGGTTTGATAAATTGATAAAATACATAATTGTTTGATTTGATACGTGCTAATTGGCTTGTATAGGCAAAATCCTGTAACTCATATATGTAAGCAAGTAAAAGTATATGAACAAGTAAAAGTAAAGCAATACGAATTACATATACAACCTATAAAATTCAAGATAAATATTTTAAATACAATATAAAATGGAAGAAAGAAAAACGATTTATCTCTGCCTTGCCCACATGAGTGAGGCTGGTTTGGAACAGAAATACGTGAAGGAGGCATTCGATACCAACTGGGTTGTACCAATGGGACCGAATGTAAATGCCTTTGAAAAGGATTTGGAGGCGTTTGCCAACAGTAAGAGTGATGGTACAGAGCCGCTTGACCGTAAGGTGGTTTGTCTGTCGGCTGGTACTGCTGCAGTACACTTGGCTTTGATTGGTTGTGGCGTTAAGGCTGGTGATGAAGTACTGGTACAGAGTTTCACATTCTGTGCTTCGAGTCATCCTATTACATATCTTGGTGCCAAGCCAGTGTTCGTAGGTTCTGAGGGTGAAACATGGAACATGGATCCTGTTTTGTTGGAAAAGGCTATCCTCGACCGCAAGGAGAAGACTGGAAAATATCCTAAGGCTATAGTGCCTGTAGCTCTGTATGGTATGCCTTACCGCATTGATGAGATTATGGCTATTGCCGACAAGTATGGCATTCCAGTGGTAGAGGATGCAGCCGAGGGTATGGGCTCACGCTTTGATGGACAAGTGTTGGGTACATTCGGCAAATATGGTGTATTGTCGTTCAATGGCAACAAGATGATTACTACTTCGGGGGGTGGCGCAATGATTTGCCGTAATGCGGAGGATGCCAATGAGGTGATGTGGTATGCTACACAGGCTCGCGACGCTTATCCTTACTACCAGCATACGGCTATCGGCTACAACTATCGTATGTCGAACGTGTGTGCTGGTATCGGTCGCGGTCAGATGACTGTCCTCAATGACCATATTGCCCATCATAAACATGTGCAATCACTCTATGAGGAACTTTTAAAGGACGTATCAGGTGTACATATCCACAAGCAACCTGCCGACAAACGCTATGATGCCAACTTCTGGCTTTGCGCTGCCACTTTGGATGCAGATGTGAAGATTCAAGGTCAGGAGAACGCTTACAAGGAAGTTATTAAGACTGCCGTAGGCGGAGCTGCAGGTGTTATACATGCCGTAGACTCTGCTACTACCGACTGTCAGCCTAACGAAAATGTAGAGGCATTGCGTGTATTCATGCTTGGCAAGAAGATTGAGTGTCGTCCGGTATGGAAGCCGATGCACAAACAACCCGTGTATGAGGGTGCTCCTGTATATACCAATGGTATTGAAGAAGAACTCTTCAAGGTAGGCTTCTGTCTGCCAGCAGGTCCATATGTGACAGACGATGATGTACGATATATTGTGGAAAGTATCAAGGAAGCGATTGTAAAATAAAAAGATTGGGAAAAGGGCGATTAGTGGATATTATGCATGACATAAGTTCCATTACTCGCCCTATATTGTAAATTGCCATTATGATGAAGAATATTATTGCTGCTATTTGGAAGTTCTGCTCCTATCTCTTTGTTCCTCGAAAAGCGAAAAGATTAGCGAATGATTGAAAAGGATGGAATTTGATAAGGATTTTTTAGGAAAATTGTTTGAGCAAGCAGTGGAGAGTCCACGTTTGCGCCAAAACTTTGACTTGCGTACATCCGAGGCAGATACAAGTCAGCGAATGTTGAACGCATTGTTGCCGGGGACTGTAGTGCCTATTCATCGTCATGAAGGCACAACAGAAACAGTTATCTGTTTGTGTGGAAAATTGGATGAAGTACTTTATGAAAAGTATCTTACTTGTGAAGGTAAGGATGAATACAAAGAAGTGCAGCGCATCCACCTCTGCCCTGCCCAAGCAAAATATGGTTGTCAGATACCGAAAGGGGCATGGCATACGGTGGAAGTGATTGAGCCGAGCGTGATATTCGAGGCGAAGGATGGAGCGTATAAAGCAACTTTATAGCTGTTTTATAATCAGTCTTATGTATTAAAAGATTGGTATGGCAAAACGAAAAACCAAAGGTTGGCATAAGAAACAAACACAACGGCGTAGAAGAAATAGGCTACAACATCGCAAACAAAAGAGCATTATGAAAAAATTGTCTGATTATTTCACCTTAGACACAACAATTCATTCTGGGAAAGGTATCATGTTTTATACTTTCAATAATACAAAACGAATGGAATTCATACAAGACTGTTTGTTGCCATTTCGTGAAGCGTATATAGAAAGTAAAAAATTACTGGAAATAGTCAATTTATATGGTATATCAAAGCAAGAAGCGGTGGAAGGAAGATTACCAGACAAAGGTAAAGTGATGTCTGGTGATTTTGGTGAAATTCTATGTTGTTATCTTGCGGTACAACTTTGGTCTACAGATGTTTCAGTTGTCCCCATGAAATGGCGATTGAAGGATAAGAAGAAGGAGGCAAGTCATTATACGGATGTTATAATGTTTAAATTGGCAGATAAGGATAATCCATCAGTTGAAGACAAAATGTATACTTACGAAGTCAAGACACGGGCAACTAAATTAAGTAATACATGCTATAAAAAACACAAGCAAAAAGCACGTATTGGTTACAAAGATGGAAAACTCGAATGTACGTTTATTGAAGCAGTAGTAGACGCTAATACCGATGCTGTACAGAGAGCTGCGGAAACGATACCTTACTTAAAAATAAGATGCCAAGATGAAGGGCTAAAGGATTTGCATGATAAAATCAATCGATTCAGTACTGGCAATAAAGGCGTTACATTTCAAAGAGAACATAATGCAGTAGCTGTAATAGACAGTTCGGATTTAAATTTACAGGTCAGTAGAATACCTCCAGATTTGTTTACTGCCCATGCTTCCGTTAACAACGTGTATTGTGTACCAATTGCGGATTTGCAGACTTTGTACGAATCAATTTACCAACAAATACCCAATATCAAATAGTATAGAGATATGAAATTCGATAAATGGATTAATGACTCTGAGAAATATGAATTTTGCAAGAGTTATGGGGTCACCAATATTCCATCAATGGAATTTAAGGAGCATCAAGAAAATTTCTACATATATCTTTTAAGCTATTTCCATGAGATAATGGAAGCATATCTTGAAAGAGGTATGACAGATGATATAAAGAAAGAACTACTTGATTTGGCTGATGGACTGATTCTATATTCACAAAATGAGACATACGAAGATTTCTATGGGGTAAATAAAAATCAAAATTTTCTATATGTCGCATCTGTATACTATTTGTGCGATTATACAGCCATATCATCTCTACTAATGTGTGATATTGATATAGATGAGTTCCATTTAAATGCGTCTCAAACATTGGCGTACATAATATCTGGGGGAGGTGTTGAAAAAAGACAAGAATACAATTATGCAGAAGAGGCATGGGTAAATATTAATAAATATATGCATCAAGGTAATGAGATTTTTTTGGATGCAGAAATTGAGACGCAAGAAAAGAGATATAAGGAGCGCAATTTTGAGTCATCTACGGATTTCTATATGACTTTGGTTTTACGGTGCGTCTTGAGGAAATTTAAGGAAAACAATTTATGGAAATCATTAAAAGCAATAGATTCCAAATTCGACTGGAGTTCGTATGTAAGGCATTCACGCAGACAGCATATATTTTCATTTCTTCCATCTCAACAAGACGCATTAGATAAAGGACTATTGAATTTTCAAGGGGCATTCAGTTTGAAAATGCCAACAAGTGCAGGCAAATCTTATATCACTGAATTGTTAATACACTATGCTATACGGAATAATCCCGAAGAACGTATACTGTATTTAGCACCATTGCGAGCGTTAAGTAGAGAACTCAGAGACCATTATCAGAAAATTCACCAAGCACTCGGATTCTCTTTCGCTACTAAATATGGAGGAAGTGCCTCTGCTGTAGATGAAGAAGGTATTGATAATGCACAGTTATTGATAGCCACACCTGAGTCCTTTGAGGCATTGGAACTAAAAGATGATGATTTCTTTAGAAAATTCTCATTGGTAATTTGTGATGAAGGACAATTGTTAGATGATTTTACACGTGGAATAAACTATGAAATGCTTTTAACAAGATTACGCCGTAATGAAAATGTACACTTCTTGTTTATTTCTGCTGTAATACCAAACATTCAAGTTGTAAATGAATGGTTGGGAGGCAAAGCTGAACAAATTGGAGATAGCACGTATCGTCCCAGTAGCTTGAAATTGGCATTAGCCAAAGTTTCCAAAGATTGCATAGATTTGGACGTTTACAGAAGTCAATGGAACACGCCCCAATTTCATATAGAAGGATTTGCAAGCAAAAAAGAAGCAAATAATGAAAGCCTTATTGATGCAAAAAGAGAGAAACATAAACTTATACCAACTGGATGTATACTTGCTTTAAAAGCGATGAAGGCAGGCTCAGTCTTATTATTCACAACAGGAAAAACATCTTCTATTGGTTGTACGCAATTTGCAAAACATATTATTCAATGGATAGAGAAGGGTATATACAACATACCTCTTGAAGAGAAGTACAAGCAAGATGAAATGGAAAAACTTTATGGTTATATAGCTTATCAATTAGGTGAAGAGCACCTGTTGACAAAATCCATATCAAATGGTTTCGCATTTCATCATGGAGATTTACCGCAAAATATAAGAGAAGCAGTAGAAAGAACGTATAATGATAAAGCGTTCCATTTAATTATAAGTAATACAACTCTTGCAGAAGGAGTTAATTTACCAATTAAGACCATTGTGTTAGCCAACATTAGCGATCCTGCTATTCCTGGCAATTATCTGAACAATGCTCATCTTAAAAACATTATAGGAAGAGTTGGACGTGCAGGTAGAGAACGGTATGGGACTGTTATACTACCAACCGTAAAAGAATGGACTATGCCGGTAAAGTTAGTTAAACAAGCCATATCATTAAATGATGATTCTATAAACAAAATGCGTGGCACGCTTTATTCACTGATACAGTATTTGTGTCGTAAAAAGCAATTGACAAATGAAACAGATATAAATCAGATGCTTTCTAATACTGTTTTCTCTGAAGCCATTGACATGATGATTGTTCGAAGTGCGGATGAAGAACAATTTGATGATTTATCAATAGACGAACTTGTTAGTGATTCCTTGGCATATAGATTATCAGACGACAATGAGAAAGAGCGTTTGAAAACAGTATTTAATGCACGTTATAAATACCTTCAATCCGAATGTAGTCGGGAGAAATACCATTTAATAAAAGACACTGGAGCATCTTTACGAGAAGTGGATTACATTGAAGCAAATGTTGACTATGATTATATAAGATCATTTTCAAATTACTTCAGCCCTGAATGGATAGCATATATTATTGACTTTATTATGGAAATGCCAAGTGTAAAGGAGACACTAAATGATATGTCTGCAAAAATGAAGAGGCTCTTTAGTGATGTAAACAAGTTGAAGGAAGTAGCGAGTGACTGGATGAATGGACTACAATACATTGAAATATCAAAGCATCTAAATATAGAAAACGTTGATGATGTTATTCTTTATGTAAAGTATTTGCAAGGTCCTGTTCATGACAAGGCTGCATCAACGATTGCTTATCTATCAGAAATGCATGAGGATTTAGACACAATACTTACAAATTGGCCCAAATATCTTAGACTGGGTATAAACACATATTTTGAATACAACTTGAATCAGAATCGCGTGACGGAAAGAATATTGGTTCATGCATTGCAGAAATATTGTGAGGAGCATGATAGTTTTCCAGATATTGATTCAATAGACACATGGTTGGTTTATGAGGGGGATGCCCTTTTAAACTATATAGCTAAAAATAATTATCCTCGTATGGTGCTGGATAAACTGAATGAACTTGTAGAATATAAAAAAATGTAAAACAATACAGAAAATGAAAAACAATATCTTTTCATCATATACAAATACTGTAAGAGAAATATTCAGTGAGACGGATAAAATTATCGCTGATTACATTATTGACGACAATATAGAATCTGTATGGGATTCACATGACAATTGGGATGGTGGCATAGATTTCTATCACATAATTATAAGAATACCAGTAAAGGCATTCAAGCAGTTGGAAAATAAATCTCTTCTGGTTGATTACGAAAAGACGCTTCAAGACTGTTACAATGCTGCAATGAGAGGCGAAAATAGTTCAATACAACTGAACAGTGTTGTTTTTCAACCTACATCAGAAGATGTGTATACAATTGGGGATAATACAGACTATAGCATGTGGACAAATGGCTATTTTAGGTTGTTTATTAGTCATTTAACTGACGACAAAATGGCAGCAACCAATCTGAAAATATGCATAAAACCATATGGTGTAGATTGCTTTGTCGCACATGAAGATATACGTATTTCACGTGAATGGCAAACAGAGATAGAAAATGCTTTGTTCACTATGGATGCATTATGTGCGATTGTCACACCGAAATTCTGCAATAGTGATTGGTGTGATCAAGAAGTAGGAATTGCTTTATGACAAAGGAAAGCGGTCTTGCCGATATCTAAGGATAAAATGCCATACGGATTCTTCGGAAAATATCAAGCGTTGAAAAGCATAGGTAAAAATGCAAATGAAATAGCGCGCTGTATTTGGCTGACAATAACAGAAAATACTAAGACAAAGCAAATATATTTCGATAAATTCTTGTCTCTAATCATAAATTCAACAACAACGGATGAAGCTTTGGAGAGATTAAAAATTCTTAAAGAATGCCCAAACACAAACAAGAATGTGGTAATTGCGCTTAGAGAAAGATATCAAGAGACTTCTGTTATGAAAGAAAAAGAAGTTATTGATAATATGAATCAATTCTTTGAACAATATGGCGTTGAGAGTATAAAAGTTTCTGCTCCTACTCCAGTTCTTGATAATAATGATTTACCTTTCTAAAGATTGTTCTAATGACAAATACAGATAACCGTATCATTCCTATTTTTTACTCCGATTTCATACCCTTATTGCAATACAAGCATGGACACCAATAAAACCTACGAATGGGACTTCGACCTGTTTGAAAAGACATGGAGTTTGCGAGGAATGCCCTGCCCCGACTGTGTGGATGAAAGCAACTGGAGGGCATGGAGACAATACCTGTCAAAGCAGATAAGTAAGTTGCTAAGTGCAGAGAGCATGCAGACGGCAGAGTTTCAAGAAGAGTTGGAGGCTGTTCGTAAAGACGAGAAAGAACGTCTTGAACGCCGGAAAAGATTGGATGAAGTAGCTGAGACACGCAGACGGAGAAGTTGTATGGAACGTCCGAAGATAGACTATATCCCCAAAGGATTGCATATAGACTTGGAAGCAGCTTACGCCAAGTATTTCCAACAGGTTGTGACCTTTATACCAACGGACAAGGACGACTTCATGTATATGTTGCGACTGTTGGAGCGTTGGGAGAAGAAGTCCGTGCCGGCAGTGTTGGCGAAAGGCAGACCCGATGCCGCGTATGCGATAGCGATGGGGCTGTGCGAACATCTGCCCTTGCTGATAATGAGGGATGATATTGAGGATTATCTGAAGGAATACAAACTACGCATTGGAAAACTGATATACGCCAGTTTTGCGGCATTGGTGGATAGCGTGACCGCATGGAACAACGAAGAAAAGCGAGAATATGTATTCACCTATATCTTTACGCATCTATCACGATTTGACAACTTCAAGCGCGTGCAGAACAATATACAGATGTTGGCACCAAGCAAGAAATTCATTGGAGAGCCAGTGAAGATAGAGCGAGAGATGAATGATGAGGAAGAACGTGCAGCAAGAGAGGCAGAGCGGAAACGACAGGTAAAGGAACAACAGATGCAGGAAGCAGAGAAGGAAGCCAAGTCGCTGATACCACTTAACAAGGACTATGAAGAGCGCATTTTTAACCATAGAAACATTGGTTGGGACTGTCATACCATTTGGCTGTCGATGCAGGACGAGAACAAGAAAATTATGAAACAGATTACCGCAGGAGAATATCAAAAAGCTGCGCTGATGTTCATGCAGATGACGAAATCCATGTGCAGACACTTTGTGATGGATAGACATTGGGAGTACTTTGACGATATGTATAGTCCGGAATATGCGATAAGTGACATGATAGAAGTATTTGAGAAGCTGGCGAAAGAAGGGAAACTTCCAGAGGAAGTGAATACATATCTGCATGAGGCGTGGAAAGAGATTGAGGAAATGGAGAGTTGCGTGGGGTATGGAATTCCGAGAAGAGGACTACCGTTTTGAGTTGTTACAGTTGGGAGAGTGAAAGACAAAAACGGAGTAAAAACACCAGTCTGTTTTTCTGAGCCTTCGGCTTACTGCTGTAGTTCATACTTCCTTTACGAGAGTAAACTCTCGACGTAAAGTCCGCCCCACATCAGTAGTGGCGCACACGTCACTCAGAAAACAGACAGGCAATAAACAGAGAT
>ERZ808270.58-NODE-58-length-72204-cov-8.917282_pt1 | contig 72204 bp, 46 predicted proteins | sample MGYA00521082_ERZ808270 | MGnify/ENA primary metagenome ERZ808270 (study PRJEB31516, sample SAMN03275594) | gut metagenome | biome: mammalia-associated habitat; material: feces | host: Papio cynocephalus | place: Kenya | collected 2012-07-27 ... | reverse complement strand
TAGTTCTAGTGATTCTAGTAGTTCTAGTGATTCTAGTGATTCTAGTGGTTCTAGTAATTATAGGATGATTAGGATTTATGGGGCGAATAGGGATTCTGGAGGAGGGGGTAAAGGAAAGTGGAAAATGTGGGAAGAGTGTGGGCAGAGTGTAGGCAGAGTGTAGGTGGGGACGGGAGCTTCTCTTCTGATTATCAGGGGATTTCTTGATGAGAGTGAGGGAGTGAGGGATTTTGGAGGGGAAAATTGAATGTTACGCGCGTGCGCGCGTATGAAGAAAAGATGATACTACTATTACAAAAAAGATGACACGGCTATTACTTAAGGACTGACGATGATATGGTAAGAGGATGGCTATGTATGCATGGGCGGACTTGGAATGAACGCGGTGTGCATACATAGCCATATTTTTTTTGGGGGGGTTAGTTTTTACGACGACCAAAGAAGTAGGTGCGGCGGGTGGGCTGAGGGGCGGGGGCTGCGGACTTTCCATTGAGCTCGGGATAAGCTATGCGGGTATGGTAGATGGTCTTGAGACTTTCTACAAGGACACGCTTGGCTTCTGCAATGTCGCGAAAGGTGATGGGGCATTCGCGGAAATAGCCCTCTTGCACTTGTCCGTCGATGATGCGATCGACGAGTGCTTTTATGTTTTCTTCTGTATATTCCTTGAGAGAACGGGAAGTGGCTTCTACTGCATCGCACATCATGACGATGGCTTGCTCTCGCGTGAAGGGATTGGGACCGGGATAAGTGAAGAGTTTGGGATCGGGCTCTTCGCCTTGATGCTTGTTCTTCCACTGAATATAGAAGTAGCGCACCTTGGAACGTCCGTGGTGGGTGCTGATGAAGTCGCGTATGAGCTTGGGCAGGTGGTATTTGTCTGCCAAGCGGAGGCCATCGGTCACGTGGTTGATGATGATTTGTGCGGATCGTTCTTCGGTGAGTGAGTCGTGGGGGTTGACTCCGTTTTGGTTTTCGGTGAAGAATGCGGGATTGAGTTGCTTGCCTATGTCGTGATAGAGTGCACCGGTACGTGCTAACTGTGGTTTGGCTCCGATCTTGTCGGCTACTTCGGCTGCGAGGTTGGCCACTTGCATGGAGTGGACGAAGCTGCCTTGTGCTACTTTGGACATGCGGCGCAGGAGGATGTTGTTGGTATTGGAGAGCTCGACGAGGGTGACGCTTGATGTGAAGCCGAAAAGTTTTTCTATAAGATAGAGCAAGGGGTAGGCGAAGAGGAGCAATACGCCGTTGACTGCATTATATATATATAGGGAATGGTCGAGATGGAGCACATCGACGCCTTGAGAGAGGTCGTAGCCTATCATGATGGCTGTACTTGTGGCGAACACTGCAAGGGCTACTCGAAGGAGTTGGGAACGCTCGGTGAGATCGCGCAGGGCGTAAATGGAGGTGAGACCTGCCATAAACTGTATGATGACGAACTCATAATTGGAATGCAGGGCAAAGGATGAGAGGATCACGGAGCATACCATGGCCATGAATGCTGTGCGGGAGTCCATGAAGATGCGCACGAACATGGGTACCATGGCGTAGGGGACCATATAGACGTTGAGAAACTTTTGGCCGACCATGATGTACGTGATAAGTGGGAAGATGGCTATGAGCGTGGATAGCAGCATGATGCTGTGCGTTGACCGCAGGTAGTCGCGGCGAAACAGGCGTAGGTAGGCTACGAAGGAGATGAGCACGCATGATACGAAGATGATCTGTCCGAGCAGTACCTGCCAATAGCCCTCGGAGGGGTTGTTGCGGCGCACGCTCTCACGCTCGAATGATTGTAGGATTTTGTATTGTTCGGCAGAAACGATTTCGCCTCGGTCGATGATGCGCTGGCCGCTTTGTACCAAGCCGGCTGCGGGGGCTACGGATGCGAGCACGTCTTCTCGTGCGGCGCGGGTTTTAGCGCTATCGATGGCGAGGTTGGGCGAGAGGTATTCGTTGAGGTTGCAGCGGGCGAGGAGTTCACGCGGATACTGGAGGGTATCGGCGTGAACGATATACTCGTAGGCGGAACGTGTGGAATAGAGTTCGGTGAGCGGTCGCGACACGGCTTCGGTGCCTTCTATCACTCGAACACCCGAAGTGCGGTCTTTGGCCATCTGTGATAGTTCTGCAGATGGGACGATTCCGGCTTCGTAGACTGTCTGCATGAGTGATGCGACGTGCGCCAAGCAGCGGGCTGGCACGTCGTGAAACTTGCCTGCGAGGAAGTCTTGCTTAAACGCTAATATCTGACGGTCTGCCATCTGAACGTCTTCAGCGTAGAAGGGCTGAAAGCTGCGCAGTGCACTATCGCGCTCGGCCTCTACCTCATGTTGCGTCTTATAGATAGGGAAATCGTAGGTGGCTATTAGGGAGTTGTAGCGCCAGGGGCGCCCTTGTTCGTATTCATAGCCAAACTTTGTTTCACGCGGAAGGAAGTAGACCAGGAGGGCTACTACTACGATAATGGCTCCCACGAGGGTAATGGCGCCATTAACGCGGGGATGTATTCTGCTGCTATCTGCTGACATGTCTGGTGGGGATAATCTGTGAGTGGATGATGTGGGTTGCTCACAAAGCTACTATTTAATGCGCAATCGGACAAGGGAGAAGGGGGAATTTTTGCGTTGGGAGAGGTTTGGGGAGTGACGAGACATACTTGGATGTTTGCTTTGAGAGTCTAAAAAAAGTATGTCATGTATATCAAACTCGACCTCTCTAATTATTTTTCTCTCCGCAATGGATAATTGCCTCGGAGGGCTTCGAAAGCTTCGGGATGGTGCTTAAGAGCTTCGGAGTCGCGAAGGGGATCGTAGAGACGGAGTTCGGGAGCCACGTTTTTACCTTCTCCCTCAGGATAATAGGCGAAGTCGGCAGGGAGAGTGGGGGGCTGCACGGCTTCGAATTGCTCGGAGTTGAGACCGAAGTGGCGGGCAACGGCTTGTAAAGCCATGCGTGTGCCATTGGCCTTGCCATCAGCGCTATAGCCTGCGATGTGGGGCGTACCGATAAAGACGGCATTGAGCAGAGAGGACGATATGTGGGGTTCGTGCTCCCAGGTGTCGACCACGGCCGCACGGATGCTTTTGGAGAATAGGGCTTGGGTTAGGGCTTCGCCATCGACCACCTCGCCTCGGCTGCTATTGATCACCACTGCCGTGGGACGCAAAGCGCGAAAGAAGGCAGAGGAGGCCATATGATAGGTGGGATAAGGAGTGGGTGCATGAGTCAGAGGGGTGTGGAAGGTGATGATGTCGCTCTGGCGCGCCACTTCGTCGAGCGTAACGAATGCATTTTGTGGTTCATGCTCAGCACGTGGAGGGTCGCAAAGCAGTATGCGACCAAAACCGAGGCGCTCTGCCATAAGTCGCACTTGCTCACCAACATGGCCCACACCGACAATGCCCAACGTGAGACGGCTAAACACTTCGCGGCGGATGGGGCTGGGGGGTGCTGTGGCAGGAAGCAAGGCTGATCCTTCGTCCCAACAGCCATGAGCAGCCAATTGTAAGAGGGCACTCTCTACGTACTGCGCCACGCTGCGTGCGTTGCACCCCGGACAGTTGGTCCAAGCGATACCGGCTTCTTGCAGATAATCGGTATCAATGTGGTCGAAACCTATGGTGGCTGTGGCAATGAAGCTTACTCGGGATCCTTCAAGCAGTTGGCGATTGCACTTCGTACGGGTGCGGACAATTAGCGCGTCGGCATCCTTAACATCAGCAGCCGTGATGGCAGATCCAGGTAGGTAACGCGCTTCGCCTAAGCGTTCGGCGAAGCCACGGATAAAAGGTATTTTGTCGTCTATTATAATCTTCATAGGGGGGGGAGTTATTACTTATAATATATTCTTTTAATATATTCCTTATAATATAGAGGAGTGGAGGAAGAATGGCGGGATTCTCATTTGAGAGCACCTCCCCACCCTACTTCACTACTCTGCGCCGCAAGTATCGGCGTTCGATGAGCAGATAAGACAGCGTGGCCATGATGCCCGTTAGCACATAGGTGGCTATGAACATGAGCACTACGTTGTCACGAAAGAGCCCCGTCTGTACGATAACTTGCACTATGGGGAAATGGTAGAGATATATGCCGTAGGATACGTTGGGCAATGATCTTAGAGCCTTGGGAATGGGCAGATTGTAGGCTAAAAAGATGAGTATGGTCGGGAAGGTGACGATCTCTATGGTGCGAAGTGTATCGTAGACGTAAGGCAACCCGTCATAGTCAGGGATATAGAGCAACATTTCCACTATGACTGATAGAAGGAATGCATTGCGGAATCGGTGTGCACGTGCCAACCAGTCCAACGAGAAAAGTATCGCCACGCCGCTCAAGAAGAAATAGAAATCTTGCAACTGAATGGGGGCGTGCGGATAGATATAGCATGTGGCAATGACCAAAGCGCCCAAGATATAGTAGCCTGCGGAGGTGCGTAGTCCACGAATGATGAGGGGGAGGATCACGTAGAATATGACCTCGAACTTCATGGTCCAAAGCGAGCCATTGACAGCCGTCATCTGACAACTTTCAAACACTCCAGGCAGGGAGGGCTGAAGCCAATTGAGCATTAGAAGATTTACTCCTAAATATTTCCAACATTTCCCTGTGGTCAAGAAGTCGACCACGCTATAAGAGCTAAGCGCCATGCATACTATGAATCCTAACACGACAACCACCACATAGGCTGGAAGGATACGCATGAAGCGCTTGCGGAAGTACTTACGGAGATCGTGTTCGTTGCGCAAATAGCTGTAAGTCACCAGGAAGCCTGTTATGATAAAGAATGCTTTCACGCTAATGGGACCTGCCTGAGCGATTCTTCCATCACATTCGGAATTGACCAACACGCTAAAGTGGAAGGCTACGATGAGTAGGGCAAAGAAGTAACGAAGTAGGTCGAAACAATTATTTTGTCTTATATAGTGCTTCATGCTGTCGGTCAGCAAGAAACTTTCGGGATTAGGGGTGGTGGGAGGAATATGGGGAATCTTTTTCTTCATATATATATAAGGTGGCTCTTAGGCGAGTATGCGCGGAAACAACTTAGATTCGCGAAAGGAGTAATAAGCACTCTTCCCTTGGTAGCATTTTCCGTTAGGAGGAATGCTAAGGGGGGTGATGCTTATTACTCCTTTTATATAATTGTTTAGATTCACTTCACGATAGAAAGATTAGTGGCGCTGACGGCGCACGCTGAGTCCTCCTCCCGATGATCCTTTTGGCTTTGAGGCACTCGACGAAGTGCGTTGCTTCTTCTGCTTAGGTGCCTTGGTGGATGATGAAGAGCTGCTCACACTTGCCGATCGCGTACGGCGCGAGGGGGCAGAAGATGTGCGACGCGATGCTGACGAGCGGCGAGCGGCCTTGCCTGCTGCAGCGATAGAGTCGGCCTCTGCTTGGGCCAAAGAGTCGGCACGGAGCTGTGCATAATAGGCGCTATCACGACCGTAGACGTGCTCTTGCACGTCGGTAAGTTGCTTTTCTATGCGCTTCTGCTCCTTGATCATTGCGGAGTCGTCGAGGCAGTAGTTGGATAGGAGTTTATCTTGCAGATTGACGGCCTTGTAGATGTCGCCCTTGTAGCACTTCATGGTGAAAAAATCGTCGGCCGACATCGTAGCGGCATTGTTGAGCGAAGAGCCCATGAGCATGAGTTTGCCTAAATAAGGCGCAACGTCTTGCATTTTTACCCAAAACATGGGGTATTGTGCCAATTCTCCGCCGAAGTCGGAATCTCCACGCTTGAGCACGGGACAGATTGCGGTGACTTGGCTACGGAATGTGGCTGTATGCTGATCGTAGTAAGTGCTCTCCTTGATGAAGTAGGCCTTTACCTCGTCGGAGGGGAGGTCGGCATCGTTGACGCGCACCTTATCACCTTTCGACTCGTAGAAGATGTGGTAACGATCCATGAGTTGCTTGGCTGTGACCTCATTTTTCGCAGAGAAGTCTTCATTGCCATCGAGCTTATAGTCGTAGGCTTTGATTTGCTTACGCAGGAGGAGCTTGAATAGGTAGGTAAAGAGGTTTTCGCGTCCATCCTGCGGCGTTGTGGGATAATAGAGCACGGCGTTGGCGTCTTTTGTCAGATCGAGCGTGCGATAGAGGTCGCGACGCCAAGCAGCATCGGTTGGCATGCTCTGCGCTGTGGGGAATTCTCGATAAGAACTTCCGCGTGGTGAATTTTGTTGCTGCTCTTGCTTCTGCTGCTGTTCGGCACGGCGGCGCGGAGGTTGTGCACAGATTTCGGTGAATTGTCCGAATGTGCTTATCAAGAGTATGATAACAAATATCTTTTTCATTCGTTGTATAGAGTTTACTTGCTTTAGTTCACGATTACTTCGAGACTACCATTCAGATTGCGTGTGATTCCATCGGGGCCTACGGCGCGCACCTTGGAGATATAGAAGCGTTGGCCCCGACGCAGTTCTCGCATGAGGTTGCGCTGATTTTCGGTGAAGTTGGGACCGGCGGAGGGCTCTGGGCGGAAATTGCCCATACGGTCGGCGAATACGGTCTCAAAGCTGAGCACGCGGAAGGGGATGTTGAGCAGTCCGTCGTCGATGGCAGCACCGAGTCCGCCCGCTCCGAGGATGGAGCCTTTGGCTATTCGGCCACCACGGAAACGATCCGAACCTACTTGGATAAATGCCGTTGGGTCGGGGAGCTTACGCACCTGGAAGGTGAAGGTGCCCATATTCTGCGCCTTGCCGTTGACGGTACCGCTTACGGTGAAGGTCACGTTCTCGCCCACTTTGGATGGACGGGCGGTGTACTTGCCGGGGCCGGTCTGGGTGAGTGTGCCTCCAGTCATGCTGAGGTGTACTCCTGCATTGCCCCCCGCTGCTGTTACGCTGATGGGGTTGTTGAATCCAGCGTAGAGCACGTTCATGAGGTCGGCCGCTACGGTGGCTCCCGTGGGGGGTGCTATTACGTTGTATTTCTGCGTGAAGTTGCGACGGATGATATCGCCCGCGGCATTGGGCATGAGGATGTAGCCCGAGAAGGAGTACTGACCGGGGCCTCCTACGGTGAAGTTGTAAGAGCCATCGGCTGCGATGCGTCGGCCGTTGACGTAGATTTCGGGGCGCTGCGTGGTATCGACAGCTGCCATGAATATGCGCGAACGGAATTGGTCGCCAGGATAGAGTGTGGTGGCTTCGGCAGCGACGTAGGCATTGAGCTGATTGACGCGGATGTCCTTCAGGTCGATGTTGGCCAAGAGGTCGTGAATGGCTTCGTTTTCTGCCTTGCGCACGTCGCTCTGGAGCTTGGCAAGCATGGTAACGGCAGCGATGGAGGGCATTTCCTCAAACATATATTGCTGCCAATTCTTTCCCACGTTGTCTTCACTTCGTGGCACTTCGGTCGAGAGGTTGGAGGCAATAATGGCGCGTTGGCGTGGATCGGTCACGAGGGTGAGTACTCGATTGCGGAAGGAGTTGATAGCATCGAAGAGTTGCTTGCCTTTCCCCTTGGCTGGTGCGAGCATGATGCGATTGGATCCTTCGAGGTCTTCTTTGTTTTGCAGATTATCGGGGTCGGCATCCTTGCCATCGGCTTCGCGAGCGATGGCCCAACGGAGTTCGCCAGCGAAGTTGTAGAGCGAGTCGCTCATACGTTTCACCTCCATGGCTTTGTCGTACCAAGGCTTTACTTTGGCAGGATTGCTTTTATAAGAGGCGGCGAAGTCGGCGTAGAGAGCCTGATTCTCCTTCATGGCATTTCCTGTGGTGCGCTTCAAGCTATCGCCAATGAGCGAGAAGCCTTTGAGCACATCGCTTGAGACGTTCAACGCGAGCATGGCCATCAGTACGATGTACATGAGGTTGATCATCTTCTGGCGAGGAGATACCGGTCTTTTCTTGATTGACATAAGTTAAAATAGGAGCCTACTTTAGGGGGGTTGTTAGTTTTGGGTGGTCATCTTTACGGTGAGCGCTTGTATCATGCGCGAGTATACGCCGTTGAGTTCTTCGATCTGCTGAGCGAGTTTGCGTGTCTGCTCATTGATCTGGTCAATGGTGCCCACCTGCTGACTGATGCTCTTGAAGTGGAGGTCGTACGTCTTGTTGATGGCTGTGAGCGTACGGTTGAGATTGGCCATCTCTTCGCTGTCGTGGGCGAGTCGTGCGCTCTGTTCGTCCACCTTTTCGAAGGTTTGTGCCAATGTACGGAGTTTTTCGATATACTGTTGTGTGGCTTCCTCCATCTCGGGTGAGAGGGCGGCTTGTGCACGGCGTAGGAGTTCGTCGTTGGCTAGGCGGATAATCTCTGCTAAGCGCTTTGCCTCTGCGTCGAATGGTACGGCTCCTGCGGGAGTGGCTGCGGCTATGGCAGCTTGTGCTTGCTGCTGGGCTGTGGGCTTGGCTGCAGAGGCATTGGCTGCATTGGGAGCAGGAGTGGCAGAAGCTGTGCTTGCGGGCTCTGCGGCAGCGGGAGTTTCGGGGTATGAGGGAACTCCTGTGAAGGGCATCTGAGCGGGTTGAGTGGCTGCGGGTGATGCTGTGGCTGCGGGCTGTGCAGGAGTGGTCGGGGCGGCAGTGGGCTGTGTGGCAGCGGGCTGAAGGGGCTGAGCTGCAGTAGTAGCATTTTCGGAGTTTTGTGCTTCTTGCTCGTCGTCATCTTCTTCGCTGTCATCTTCGTCGATGCCGAGGCTCTGTGCGATTTCCTCATCGGTCTGATAGTCGCGGGGCAGCTCTTTTCCTATTTCGTCTTTATCGAAGGGGCGATCGAATGCGGAGAGGAAGAACACTACTACCTCTGTACCCATACCGATAAAGAGCATGAAGTTACCACCCGGCAAGTGGGTGAGCTTGAAGAGTGCTCCCAAGATTACGATGGAGGCACCCCATGAGTATGCATAGTTGAGGAATGTCTGTCCAGGCACACTGTCCATCCAGTGCTGCAGGCGGACTACGAAATTGATCTTACTCATATTGGGTTTTATTGAGTTTTGAGTTTTGAGTTTATGGGGTTATAAAGTAACCTCTTGACTTCTAAACTCTTAAACTTTTCAACTTATATTATCTATTTCTTTTTCTTACCCACGCTGGTGGTGCTCACGGTGTTGGCTTTGGAGCGAACGCAGCGGAAGCCGATGTAGGAGCGTGGTTGGTTTTGATATTCCCAAGTGCGCCATGCCGACTGTATGAACGACATAGGGTCTTTCCACGAGCCTCCTCTCACGCTTTTGCGCTTGAGCACGTAGGGGTCTTCTTTCGCGGCATTGTAGGAGAGCTCTGGATTGAGGTCGGCCATGGCGTCGACGCCAGCTTCGGTATAGACGGTATTTGTCCATTCAGCCACGTTGCCTGCCATATCGAAGAGTCCGTTGGAGTTGGCTCCATAGATGCCCACGCGTGAGGTGATGAGGTTTCCATCATCGGTATAGTTGCCGCGGTCGGGCTTGAAATTGGCAAAGAAGCATCCTTCTTTGCTCTTGGCTTCTATGCCTTCCCAGGGATAGGGGTTACCCTCTTTGCCACGGGCGGCATATTCCCACTCCACCTCGGTCGGGAGGCGATAGCGCTGTATGTATCGTGCCTGTGGTCCCATGCCTTTGAGCAGGAAGTTGGTGCGCCATGCGCAGAATGCTTGTGCTTGTTCCCAGGTGACTCCTACGACGGGATAGTCGTTGTAATTGGCCGACGAGAAGTAGAGCTTCATATACTGCTCGTTGTTGGCATTGGTGAAATCGTTGACCCATACCGTGGTGTCGGGATAGACGGGCACGATGTAGGTGTTCAAGAAGTCGTAGAGGCTTGAGAGCGGGCGCTCTATGGTCTGACTCACGATTTGTCCGTTGTCGTCAACGTAGGCCGTGTCTTTCGAGATCATCACCACTTCGTCGGGGTCGGTGGGATGGTCGGTATTGAGCGAGCGCTCCTTCGGGTCAAGTCGGTACTTGCGTAGGGCAGCCTTCTCATAGTCGAATATCTCGTAGCGGTAGAGCAGTTGTTTGGTGTCGATCATGCGGGTGCCATCAATGGGATGGGTGTAGTACACGCTGTTGATGGCACGCTCTTGATCTTCCGAGGGCTTGCGCCAGGGGATGGGCTTGCTCCAGTTGAGGTGGGGCTTTACGGGGTCGCCGTTGCGGTCGATCTCTATCTTATAGGTCTCATCGCCGCCATACTGAGGGTCGGCCAATCGCTCGCGGATGATGGAGTCGCGCACCCACTCTACGAACTGTCGGTACATAGAGTTGGTCACTTCTGTCTGGTCCATCCAGAATCCATCCACAGAGATGTCTTTTTGCGGAGATACGGTGCCCCAGAGTGAGTCTGTCTTCTGCAGGCCTACTTTGAGGTAGCCTCGTTTCACCTCCACCATGCCGTAGGGCGTGGGTTCGGTAAATGAGGATGCTCTCGATCCGGTCACTTCGCCACCGCTCATCATGGCGCGGCTGCTCCCCATGCACGAGGCGAGGAGTCCGCTCAGTGCTACGGCGGCGAGTATGTATAATAGAGTATGTTTCATCGAGTTAATGTACTAATATGCTATTGTGTTAATGTGCTAATGGAGACGGCGCTATGGGGATGCCGACGCGGGACGCGTCGCCCACGGTATTGGCTTATTTGCAGTACTTATGAGCAAGCATGTAATACTTAATACTTTTATACTTAATACTTATTAATTACAGCCATCTCACGCTCCTGTGTACGTTTTTGCCTTTCTTGCCGAGGTTGAGGTCGAGGCGGTAGCCCAGCGTCACTTCATGTTGGCCGGCTCCGAGCCCCATGCCCGAGGTGTTGGCTTCGTAAGAATAGCCGAGGTCGATGCCGTGGAAGCGGCCTCCTACGAATCCTGTCACGGAGTGGCACGGACTGTAGCCCAAGCCCACGTAGAATTGCTTCTTCTCATGCGCATACTGCAGTCGGGCTGTGATGTCGGCACGAAATGCTGAGCCGTCATAGCGCAAGAGCGTGGTGGGGACTAATGTAAAGAACGGACTCTTTAGCCGAATATTGTATCCAGCCGTAAAATTATAGAGTGCTTTTACTTTATATTCGTTGGTCTCGCCCAGCATGATGGTGGGCGAGGTGACGTGTTGCATACCTACTCCTGCATACCATCGGCGGTGGGTGTACCACAGACCTACGGAGGCATCAAACTTCGATCCGCTCAGGTCGCTTGCAGGGAATGCTGGGTCGTTGGCGTCGCCCAGGTCGGCCTTCGAGCCTTTAAGGCTTTCGTTGAGCATATCCACCTCTGCACCGATGCTGAGCCATCCGCCCCACAAGCGCTGATGATAAGCATACTGCACGGAAAAGCGCATGTGAGAGAAGAGACCGAACTGATCGTTTTGAAACAATACGCCCACGCCATGGCGCGTCCGTCCCAACTGCAGAGCCATATCTGCCCCCGCATACATGGTGCTTCCTCCGTCGGTATAGCCCGAGGCATGGCTCTGATAGGCCGCTGTCACACTGAGTTGCGGACTGCGCCCAGCAGCTGCCGGATTGAACTGTGGCTCTACCAGCCAATAGTGGGCGAAGGCTGGATCTTGTTGCCCAAAAGCATTCAAGCCCGTCAGCATAGAGCCAACGAGCACGCAGAGTATATGAACTGATTTTCTGACAGAATGCATCTGTGCAAAATGTATATGGTTGTGCAAAATTAGTGTATGAGCCGAAATACGCAAAATGATTGCTGGAAAAACTTCATTCTGCGCCGACTTTTTTCATCTCCTCCGGAAGCCCTATTCCAACCGTTGTCGCTCAGCAACACCCCCTACCCTCAAGCTGATACAAACGAGGCTTCCTCCGCCCCCCTCCTTCTCTCGTACGCGCGCGCACGCTACAGACGATTTTTATCGAGAAATGCCTAATTGCCGTCACTATTCTCACGTATCTCCTTGATTATCATCACATTGCAGAGTGTAGGCAAGGTTCATTTGCTTGCACTCTGCCCGCACTTTGCATGCACTCTTACGGAGTTTCGCTCTGGTGCGAAAGCCCGCGATATTCCCCTACGGAGAAGGGGAAATTATCCCATGGAAGAGTTTTTCCTGCACCGAGGGATAATTTTTTCTGTACCGAGGGATAATTTTTTCTGCACCGAGGGATAATTTTTTCTGCACCATAGGGTAAAAAACTTCTTCGATAAGGGAAAAATAAAATTCTTAGCAAGAGTAGCATCAATGCAAGAACGAGTGCGATCCGAGTGTAAGCAGGAATCGGCAGCTTCACCGATCGTAATTCACTGATATTCAGACAGGTAAATCATGGAGAGTGCAGGAGTGTAAGCAACGCATAGGAAAAATCATGGTAATGCGTGCGCACGCGTGCGAGAGCCGAGGAGAAGCAGAAAAAGTGTACAGATTGTTCACTCTTTTTGGAGAACGAAGAGGATGATCGTAACTTTGCAGTACAAAGATTGATTCACGACGTGAGATGGCTTCACGGACGACGATATATAACGCTACTCAAGGCGCAAGCTTTTTCATGGCAGCAACCACTTCATAGACCATTCCGCTAAGGGAGAAGGACACGACAGCATGCCACAATTTTGCTGCAAGTTGAGGAAGGAAAAACGGATGCGATTCTTTGGGTGGAAACGCTCATTATAGACCACAATACTTCTTCCACTTACGCAATTTTCTGCTTTTACCTCTACTGGTATCACATCGCTCTCGTGCTGCAGAAGGAACTCTATCTCCGCCTTACCCTCCGACGACCAATAATAAGGCAACATACCATAAGAAGGCAGCAGACTTTGAAGCACAGCATTTTCGGCCATGGCTCCTTTAAACTCCGTAAAATTGGCAGTAGGATCGAGCACTACATTGCCAGGCAAGCCCGACAAACGACGCAACAATCCGCTATCGCTCGCATAGACCTTGAATATATCGGGTTCTTCATAAGCTGCAAGCGGCATGCCTGGTTTTGACACTGCATTTACTCTATATATCATACCGGCATCTTCCAGCCATAGCAAGGCATCCTCATAGTCTCTGCTTCGCGCACCTTTCTTTACTACTTTATAGACAAACTTACGATTTTCTTTGGCCAACTGCGAAGGCAAGGAATGCCATAGAGCATGTATGCGCGGGATTTCGCGAGGCTCTGCATATTTAGAAAAGTCAAGTTCATAGAGGTCTAAAATGCCCTGCAGTATATTGTCTACTTCCAGCATACCCCGATTTTGAAGCATTGCTACTGTAGCTTCGGGCATACCACCTGCTACCATATATCTGCGATATTCCGATTTCAGTTTATCAAGGATAATGAGAGGAAGTTTTTGTGCTTGTTCTATTTGTTCTACGTAGCTGAACGTTGATGGGTCGGATGCACGCAAATATTCTTTGAACGTAATGGGATACATACGCATTACTTGCACTTTCCCCACAGGCACAGTCATCTTACGCCTCTTCACTGCCACCCCCAAGAGTGAGCCAGCAGCAATAATGTGCCATTCGGGAGCATCCTCGCAAAAGTACTTCAGCGAATTAAAAGCTTCCTCACACTCTTGAATTTCATCAAAGATTATAAGGGTCTTACCCGGAATAAGAGGCACTTCGCTATAAAGTGCCAATTCCTTGATGATGCGTTCGGGTTCTTTGGTCACAGCAAAGACCGATTGCAATTCTCTCTGCTTGTCAAAATCGAACTTTGCTGTATAATCAAAGCATAGCTTTCCAAACTCCTGCATAGCCCACGTCTTGCCGATCTGACGTGCGCCTTTTAGAAGTATGGGCTTACGATTTCCCGCATTTTTCCAATCCTTGAACTGATTGATTATATCTCTCGCTATATCCATAACATACACTAATAACTTCCGATTTGTGCCAAAACTAACACTTTTCCGAACTTGTTGGGTGCAAAGGTAGATTTTTCAGGGGAAATAGCAAGCTATTGGAATATGCATTTTCACAGAAAAATTCACGACGTGAGATGGCTTCACGGACGACGATATATAGGGGGAGCTATTAGCGGTAGAACTTTTCATTCTAAAAAAGCCTCAACACCCACCGAATGGCACTAACAACTTCCGATTTGTGTCAAAACTGACACTTTTCCGAACTTGTTGGGTGCGGAGATGGATTATTCGATGGAAGCAGCACAAGCCCCCTTTCACACCCCTACGGCAAGCTTTCGTTAGTTTATTCTCCGCACATTTTGCGGAGAATAAGCCTTATAATCTCCGCAAAATGCGCGGTTTTATTCTTTTAAAAGCTATATTTGCACCCAGAAAGAAGTAAACTACTCAACACGGAAGCAACATGATAAGCACTCATACATATATTTGGCAAAGGCCCAATTGGACCCACTTCACATGGGACAACACTGCTATTAGCCAATCATTGGCCAAAGTGAATATGCTGCGTGGGCAATTATTGGGCAGAGTGTCGATGTTTGGACTTGAGGCAAAAAGCGAATCTATGCTTGACGCTGTATCGCAAGAAATTATCCACTCTGCAAAGATAGAGGGTGAAAATCTTAATCGTGATAGCGTTCGTTCGTCAGTGGCTAAACAACTCGGCTTGAAGTACGAAGGATTGACCACTATGGATCACTATATTGAAGGCGTGGTGGAAGTCATGATAGATGCCATCAGTCATTACCAAAAGCCTCTTAGCAGCGAGCGCCTTTTTGCATGGCACGCAGCCCTATTCCCTACTGGAAGAAGTGGACTTTACAAGATTGATGTCGGACAATGGCGGCAAGGAGAGGATCCCATGCAAGTAGTATCGGGTGCTATGGGAAAAGAGATTGTGCATTACGAGGCTCCCCCAAGTCACGATATACCAAATATGATGCAGCAGTTTATAAGATGGATAAATACGACTCAACCTCTCGACCCCGTGATTAAGGCTGCTATCGCTCATCTATGGTTTGTGAGCATACACCCCTTTGATGATGGCAACGGACGTATATGCCGTACTCTTACCGAGCTATTACTTTCGAGAGCCGACCAAACTTCACAACGATACTACAGTCTGTCCACAGAAATTTTGACCCATCGCAAAGCTTACTATGAGGAATTGGAGCATGCACAACATACCGACAGCGATGTCACGCAATGGATTGCATGGTTCTTACAAACACTCGAACAAGCTATTCAATCCTCACTCCTAAAAACGGAGAACGTGGTGCGCAAGTTACAATTTTGGCAAAAGCACCACATCACCGCTATCAACGATAGGCAACGCAAGATTGTCAACATGCTCTTTGATGGTTTTGAGGGGAAACTCACTTCATCAAAGTGGTACAAAATAAACCACTGCTCGCAAGACACCGCCACACGCGACATCAACGACCTTATCAAAAAAGGCATCTTACAACCTACCGCCGAGAGGGGACGAAGTACTAGTTACACCTTGGTAGAATCATAAACCTTGCCTGAGTTGCTAAACGGCTTTGATACAGAGTAAGGAGGCTGCTCAGCAACGAAAAGTCCCGAGATATAGGCACCTACACATCATGCGATAAGAGCACATATCTCGGAACTTCTATTTTATATCGTTTCGGGCTTATCCCGAAACGTAGAGGGGGGGAGGGAAAGCGTTTATCTAAATACTACGCCATAGGGGTGAACGCCGGTGGTGAGGGATTTTTTGAACTGACCATTAGCGCTGTAGATATAGATCTTACCATCAGTGGTGTAGGCATCAGATCCGGTCGAAGAGTCGGAGCAGATGTAGATCTCGCCCGTAGAGGGATTGATATCCATGATGCCCGTAGGATTGATGGGCAAGTTGTTGGCGTCGAGGAAATTCTCAGAGACCTTCTCACGCGTGAGGGAGTTGTACACGTAGCTCTTGATGACGTTGGTCACCGAGGGCCAGTTGCTGTAGTCGGTCGATACGTTGAGCACGTAGAGCGGAGATACACTGCCCGTAGCGCGCGATGTGCGGTTCTGATTGTCGATGGCTATCATGCTGCCTTCGCCCAGTTCGGATGCTTCGTCGGCAGAGGTGATGGCCCATACGGCAGAGGGTGTTGCGCCGTAGTCGCCACGGCATACTACGAACACGTTGCCTTGATTGTCGATGGCCAGCTGTCCGGGGTTCATGCCCACGGTGATAGACTTCTCAACGGTATAAGTAGCGCCATCAATCTTGACCACCTTGAAGCCGTTTTGATAGCCATTAGCATAGTTGTAGCCATCGCTGATAGACACGTAGACCTTGCCTTCGTAGGCTGCGATATCGGTGGGGTTGGGACCTACTTGGATAGGAGCAGACTGCTCGTAGGCGGTGGTGTCCATACGCGTCACGGTGCCATCGTTGTAGGCTATGTATACGTAGCCCTGGTCGCCACATACGGCTTCGGGGCCTTCTGAAGCATCGCCTGCGTTGGCATTGGGCTTAGCCACTTCTGCCACTACCTGCATGGTCTTAGTATCTACTACCCATACTTTCTTCTCCGTAAACATGGGGATATAAAGCTTTGAGCCGTAGAGCACGGGGCGCTGGGGTGTATCGCCAAGGCTCTTGTCGTTGACAAAAGTGAATATGTTCGGTACGCGGTTGCTTTGGTCGTCGGTGCTAAAGTAGTCCAAGGTGCCATCGAGCTGGCCTTGGTTGCCCTGACAGAGCACGAAGAAACCACCTTCTCCACGCGCGGGAGCTACGGGATCGGGAGTGGGATCGGGAGTGGGAGTAGGATCGTCTTCCGAACAAGCGGTGAATCCCACGGTGACGAGCAGCGCAAGGGCTGCCAACTTCAGTGATTGGGTAATGTTCATAACTGCTGTAACGTTTTTATATATATGAGATGATTAAAATTGATATTTCAGACTTAGCTTATAGGCTCTTCCGGGCATGGGGTAACGGCGTATCACTTCGTAGCGCTCATCGAAAGCGTTTTGCAGGTCAGCTCGGAGCGTGAGCGTCTGTCCACGGCGCAAGGCAAACGTATGGTAGGCTGCCATGCCCCATTCGCTGTAGGCGGGCAGGTCGGTGGTGGGCAGATGATTGTGGGTGTTCCAACGCTTGGAGGCGTAGGTGCCGTGCACCACGAGAGATAGCCAAGGATCGTCCCACGTCAGCGATACGCTGCCGCTATGCACGGGGGTATATGCCAACTGTTTGTGCCAACTGCTGGAGCTGGGCGAGGTGTGGTCGGTGCAATGGGTGAGGGAATAGTTGGCACTGAGCAATATGCTATGGCGCTGTGCTGGCTTGAAGATCGACTGGAGCGTGAGATCGATCCCTGCGGTGCGCACATCGCCCAGATTGGCGGTCTTCCAAAGAAAGAGGTTGATGGGGATGCTCACAATGCGATCTCTCACGCGGTTGTAGTAGCCATCGGCTGTGAGCGCAAGCAAGGGAAGCCAAGGGGCGGGAGCCGACCGAAGCGTAAGGCCGAGAGAAAGTTGGCGCGTGAGTTCGGGCTTAAGATTGGTGGAGCCTTGATGGTAATAGTAGCTCTCGGTGAATGTGGGCATACGGAAGGACTCCTTGTAGCCGCCACGCACGTAGAGCGCAAATGGGTTGCGGAGCACCAGTACCGATGCCGTGACTGAGGGCAACAAGCGCTGTGCATCGCGAGCTGAGGAGGCTCCACCCTCGGTCTGATTCCAATAGCTGTGCATCTGGGCTCGCGCGGTGAGTTGCACGCGGTTGGTATGGAGCTGTAGCGAGAGGCTTTGCAGCCACGAGTCGCGATTCACGTGGTTGTCGGTGCGGAGGTTGCTATTGAGCGAAGCGTGCGCATAGTCGGTAGCATAGGCTGCTCGAAACCATGGGAGCACGTCGTAGGACGCGCCCATTGTGAGGTAGGCCTCGCGTTGCCAATAGTTCTGGTCAAGGTGGCCGCCGGGATAGCCCGCACCGACGTCGGAGTATTGGCTCGTCTGCCAGTTGTACTTACCGGCAACGAATGCTTCCCACCGTCCCCACCGCTGCTGCCATCGGCTCTGGGCGAAGGCGGTCTGTTCGAGCAAGCGCTCGTTGCTGCCATTCACGTAGTAGTGGACCATGCCGGGCAGGTGACGATAGTTGTGGTGGAAATATACTTTCGACCGAATGCTTCCGCTCTTACCCGTAAGTAGCGTCCAGTTGAGTTCGGAGGTGACGCTCTGCATGCGGCTATTCTCACGCTTCCAGTGGGTGGTGGCACTACCATTGATTACGGTGAAAGGATAGTCGTTGTCGGCAAAGAAGTAGCGAGCCTGCATGCCCACATAGCTTCGCTCTCTCACCCTCTTGCTCAGCCCCACGCAGGGCGACCACATGCCAAAGGCTCCTTGCTGCCCCTCAAGCGTGCCGTGCCATCGGCGGTCGGCAGGCATCGTGCCTCTCGTGGAGAGGCTTACTACGGCCGATGCGAGTTGGCGCACGGGACAGAGCAGGGCCGCTTGGTCGAGCACCTGCAGTTCGATACTGCCGAGATTCTCTACCGCAAACTGCCCCAGGTCGATCTCGCCCTGTCGGCTATCGCTGACGCAGAGTCCGTCGTAGCTTACGGCGGTATGTCCGGCACCAAGCCCACGTACGCTCACGGTCTTGAGTCCGCCCGCTCCGCCATAGTCGCGGAGGTTGACGCCTGAGAAGCGCCTCAGCGCATCGCCCATGTCGGTAATGCCGCGCATGGTGAAGGCTGCGGAGTCAATCCGTTGCACGGATACGGGTGTGCTGATGCCTGCCACGCGCCTTGCGGCTGTGACTTCGGCAGTACCCAGCGTATCGGGTGTAGTGGGGTGAGCGGCTACGCCAAGCAGCATAGCAACGAACAGCAACATAAGAGTTGTAAGTTATTTTTAGAGTTCGGAGATTACGAAGTCGAAGCTTTTGCTCCACGCTGTTGTTCTCCTTACATGGATGTTTGCCTTTCCTCCTCGGGAACAGACAAACGGCTCCAGCATTCCTTATATTAATATTTATAGGCATGCCTGGCAACGGCAGGTATTCTGGCTTTTCCCCTTTGCCACTCGCCTTCCCGCTTCAGAATCGTGATGAATGGGCGTTCCGAAACAGTGGCCAATTGTGAGCGGCAACGTTTGGATGGGACATACAGCAGCGGGACTGCACGAGACTCTCACTCGTTTCCCTAATCCGTTGCGGGTGCAAAGTTAACTTTTCTTGCGGAGTTATTCACTAAATGTTACAGAAAAAGCCGCAAACTACGTGAATAGTTTGCGGCTTTACAATTCAGTCGGGGTGACTGGATTCGAACCAGCGACCACACGCCCCCCAGACGCGTACTCTAACCGGGCTGAGCTACACCCCGAATTGCGAGTGCAAAAGTACGCTTTTCTGACAATATGAGCAAGCGATATGGTGCTTTTTTTCTATTTTTCTTCGCTTTTGTGGCTTATTCTCTTAGCAGAGATAGGTAATGTTTACTCTTCGCCAGCGAATAGAGGATCCCAAGCGGGGAGCTTTGTGGGCGTCTGCTTGAGGAGTTCGAGAGTCTGAGCGGGCACATATTTCTTGTCCACCACGAGGCGGAACATGTATTCGTCAAACCATTCGTCGGTCATAATCAAGTGGCCATTATAGCCCGAGGATGCACCCCAAGAATTCTCCACCATCCATTTTGTGGGCTTACCCTGCGCATCGAGGTCGACCGCCATGAGCGTCATGGCATGGCTCGAAGCCGATGCGAAGGTCTGAATGCGCTCTGCTTTGTTCATAGGAAACTGCGTATCGAAGAGCGATTGATAGTCGTAGTTCTTCAGCGAGAGTACACCCGTCTTGGAGTCGAGATACTTGCCCACATCGCATGAGAAGTACATCATCGTGCTGTCCTTAATAGAAGCTATTGCCAAGGGCTTGATCTCGTCCATAGGAAGGTTGAGGTAGGTCCACTGCATGCCGTCGTAAGAGTGGCGGTCCATGTCGATGGTGTAGGTCTTATGATACGGACGCGAGGGGTCGTTCATCACCATCACGTAAGTGTTCTTCAAATCCTTGCCCACGTATTGCTTATAAAAATCTTGCGGAGTGTAGGTCTTCGTCTCGCCCAGAGCCTTGCCACTGGCATCGCGCAGGGTCCACGTAAATTGCTGCACAGGTTCGCCCAGACAGATGGTCAGGATGTGATAGATGGTGCCGAGCATCTCTACTTTCTTCTTCTCAAGGTCGGCAGTCTTCTTACCTGCAGCAGAGAGTTTACGCAGAGTAAGGCCATATTCGCGAAGCTTGAGGCTGAGGATGCTTGCCATGCGCGAAGTGTTGTTGGCATTGTACGATTCGGGCATTACGTCGGCAGGCACAAGGCCATACTTGCTCACCACATCGATCACGCCGCAGAACGTTCCACCATCGGATAGCGGATTCTTGAAGAGCCAATCGTTGAGCTGATCGCTCATAGGCTTCTTCGCATTGTCTATCACGGCTTGCAGGAAGAGGTTCGACTTCTCCAGCTGATCGTAGAAGAAGCAGTAGCTCTGCGAGAATTGGAAATCGCCCAGTCCGTACTGCTTTATCATCTGAGCACGCATCACGTTGAGCCCCGTGAAGAGCCAGCAGCGCCCCGAACTCTTTTGGTCGGTGATACCCTTCGAGGGCACCTCGTTGCTGAAGTGGCGGTCGGTGGCATCGGGATTGTTGGCTTGCGTAGCGAGTTGATTGATGCTTGTGCCAGCTAAGGCATTGCGCAGCGCGCGGTCGGCAGTGGTAGTGGGATGCGCTTTGCGCATCTGCTGCAGCATGTCGGCTGTAATGCCGCCTTTGCCCACCGAAGTCGAGGTCTGGGCGTTCATGACTATGGCCGACGCGCAGAGGAGTAAGGTAAGTAAGGGTTTTATCATGTTCGTATGTTGTTAGAAATTTCGATGTTAAAGCAATAATGTATTACTTATTATCGTACATTCCACGAGAATGTAATACTTAATACTTTATACTTAATACTTTATTATGTTATGGTTTCTGATCATAACGCTGAAGCCACATTGCGTAGCGGTCGAAGAGCCAGTTGGTGAAAGCATAAAATACGACGGCTGTGACGAGTCCACCAAAGACGTCGACCAAGTAGTGAGCCTGGATGTAGACGGTGGCACAGCACAGGAAGAAGTAGAACGGCAGTGCGCAGAAGAAGAGCGCACGTCGACCACGCCAAAGCAGCAGCATGAGCACGGTGCTCATACCCACATGGCTCGATGGGAAGGCCGCTGTAGGACGTTCGCCCGACTGCTGTGTGGCTTCTACCAGATTGCGGAAGAATCCATCGGGACCCGGCGAGATAGCGAGTTCTGTATGATAGCGGAAGTAGTCGCCCAGATGGGGAAAGTGACCGCTCTGAATCACTTCTTGTCCCACGGCATGGAAGTAATATTGCGGTCCTGCCACGGGCAGGAAGAGATAGATCAAGTAATAGAGAAAGAAGCTGGCGAGCACGACGTATGCCGTACGCGAAAATTGCTCTTTTCTGCCAAAAAGCGGAGCAAGCACAGTGAGAGCTATGAGCGGATAGTAGGCAAAATAGCCCATATGGAAGAGTTCGCTCCAAAGCTTCTGAGGCAACCACTGAGCAAACGTGATAGAGGGTTGACACCCGAAGAGGGCGGCATCGGCTGCTGCGAACACATGGTCGAGATTGGGAAACAACTGACAAAACTCATACGTGTCGGGATACCAATAGCCTAAGAGCGTGAGCGGAAAGATGTAGCGCAACAATAAGATGTACTTATTGGGGCGCAATCGGCTGAAGCCCCATAGCACTGCCGTGACCACTAACACGAAGGCGCGACCCTCGAGCAACTGCTGTGGAGCATTCATGCGCTGCCAGAAGAGGAGGATTAGCACGGAGGTGAAAAGCGTATAGAGCAGCGTGCAGGCTTCTACGCCTAAGAGTATATGGTGTGTGCGCGGTGATGTAGACATAGCGTATAAGTAGGGGCTTTATAATAGATGCCCATTAAAGTGTTTATAGATGATAGAGAGGCTACGCTCGCATTATTTACGGAAAAGAGTCATTTGTGGCAGATAATCAAGCCTTACGGCCGAAAGTCTCTTTCACACCTCGCTGAAGTGGCCACGCGGGATGATAGCCCAACTGTTCCTTGGCGGGGCTGATATCACAGCGCCAGTTGCGCTGACGCATGATGCGATATTTGTCAGAATTAAGCGTAGAGAGCGAGCCCGTAAGCTTAGCTAAGCGCTCTGCCACGAGACTCACGAGGCGAAGCACCCAGAGCGGTGCTTTGATGTGAAGCACATGGTGCACACCGAGTTCAGCCTGTATGAGGTCGCTAAAGGTGCGACTGGAATATTCTTCTCCATCGGTAAGGAAATATACGCTTCCCCTCTTGCCATGCGTCAAAGCGAGAAAGGCAGCTTCCACGAGGTCGGCCACGTAGATAAAGGTAATCACCTGCCGTTTGTAGCCCACAGCGAAATCGACGTGCCTGCGTATGCTGTCTGCCATGAGTGCATAGTCGCGCTCACGCGGACCATAGACGCCGGTGGGACGAAGCACTACGTAATTGAGTGCACTGACGTCTGCCAGATAACTTTCTGCCAAGAGTTTCGATGCACCATAAGCAGTGTTGGGGCGAGGCTGATCTGCGAGCGAGATGGGATGGTAATCAGCCTCTGCCACGGGGCCCATTACGCTGAGTGAACTGACGAATACGAAGCGGCCTTCCGTCTTCAAGGCTCCCGTAAGCATGAGAGCCTCTGCCAAGTGCTTTGTGCCCTCGGCATTAATGGTGAAGAAGTCGTCGGGGCGACGGCATTTGGTAGCCCCAGCGGCGTGGATCACGTAGTCGAACGCTCCATGCTCTCTCCTGTGGGCTTCGAGCTGAGCACTCAGAGCGGAGGCGGACGAGAGATCGAGTGTGATGAAGTGGATGCGTGAGTCTTGCAGATAGCGACGGCTACTGGTGGAGCGCACGGCTGCCCATGCCTCCATGCCTTCCTTGAGCGCACGCTCTACGAGGAAACTTCCGATGAAGCCCGAAGCTCCAGTGATGAGTATCTTTTTCAAAGGATTTTGTTGTTTTTATAGAAAAGGCTGCGCAGGATGTTATAAGCAAACATTCTGCTTCTCGCTATTGCTGCATTCGTCCCAAATAGTCGTAAGCCGTCTGCAAGTAGGCCTTAGCAGCTTGTATGCGCTGCGCAGAGTGGCGCGGATGCTCGGCAATGGGAGCGATGGGTTGCGAGAGGAGGTTTAGGACGGAGAATCCCGAGGAGTCTTTCCACGAGATGCCCTCAGGCCAAGCATGTACTGCCGAAGGATGCGTATAGGTGGTGCTTAGGACGTCGCGACTAAGACGGAAGTCGCGGTGAGCTATGCCGAGCTGTCCTAAAAGCGTGGCGGCCAGGTCGGTCTGGTTGCAGACGACGTTTACCTCGTAATGTCGCTTCACGGCTCCTCCTGTCCAGATGATGGGTATGTGGTTGCGCCTCTCGTCGGTCTCACTGATGCCTTCGGGATAGGATATGCCGTGGTCGGGCAGGAGGATGATAAGCGTATTGTCCCATGCTTGAGATTGACGTAGCCGTCCTATGAAGCGTCCTATGCAGTCGTCGAGATAAGCCATAGAGTTGGCCACGGGATCGCCCTTTATTCTGTTGTAAGGCACGCCCCACGGCTCGTGGCTTGCCAGCGTAAGGAAGCCCATATGCCATGGTTTGCCCTCGGGCTGACGGATGATGCGCTGATAGAGAGTGTCAAAGGTGATGCGGTCGGTCACGCCCCAATTATGCGTATGGCGCACGCTGGGAGGAAAGGCTTCTTCACCATCAATGCGTTCGTAGCCTGTACTCTGCAAGTAACCATGAGTATTGGTAAAGTTGATATCGCCGCCATAGAGAAAACTTGTGGTGTAGCCTTCGCGCTTCAACGATGAGGCTATACTCGGCAAGTGCTCACAGAGTGAGGGAATCTTCATCACGCTCACGTCGGGAAATGCCGGACAGCCACTCAGTGTGCATACCGTGCCTCGGTCGGTACGGAAGGAGTTGGCATAAGCCTGTGTGAACACGATGCCATCGGCAGCTAATTGATTGAGATTGGGCGTAACGTTAGGGTCGCTCTGCTTATCGACAGCGTGAACGAACGTACCGCCGCACCCCTCCATCAATACGATGAGCACGTTGGGGCGTTCTGTACGGAGCAGATGCAAGGAGTCGGGCAGGATGCTCTCCTTATTATAATGGAGTGTGGAGAATATGCGTTGGCGCTCTGCATCGGAGAAGTAGCGTCCCTCTTTTTTGAAGTTTCGTGTCTTTGCCGAAGAAGATACGAGGCTGAAGAGCGGATTGACTGCTGTATGATTAAGGAAGGGAATGTCGCTGAAATAGACCATTCCCACGTTGGCTGTACTCTTCCCTACCCCGCCTCGCATAGCGAGGAATAGGAGTCCGCCGCAGACGCCCCATACGATGGTGTATGCCACCCGTGCTGCCCAATGCTTTTCGTTCTTTACAATGCGAGGGGTGGCTTCTTTTCGGGGTAGCGCCGCTGCCGTAGTGAGGTAATAGAAGGATACCGCCACGAGTATCACTGCCAATGCGGCATAGAGGGCGAACGAGGTCGATACGCTTGAGAGGGCTCCCTTAGGCTGACCGAGATAAGTCCATACCGTAGCGTCGAGCTTCATTCCCCAGAAACTATACAGGCAGGCATCGCCCACAAACGTGAGTGCTACCACCATGCCTATTACGGCAGCCCACACTTTGAAGAGCAAGGTCCATCTTGTCCATCGTTTCCACAATGCTACGGCCGATAGTAGCCATACGGGGGCGCATACATAGGCTGCCGTTGCGAGGTCGAGCGGTAGTCCGTGCCACATGGCAAGCATCACATCTACCGCGCCCACTCCATCTCTCACCGCTGCTGGCTGTGCTAAGACGAAGAGTGGTTTAGCCACGACGAAGAGCACTACGCACAATGCGTAGAGCATCACGAGTCGGAGGAATGTGGGAAAGAAGTGCTTCATTGTTTCTAATGTGCTAATGTGACAATGTGCTAATGTGGCAATGTGCTAATGTGCTAATGTGGCTGGCGCAGTGGGATGCCGACGCGGGACGCGTCGCCCACGGTATTGGCTGAAAGGCTATCAGCAAGAATGTATTACTTGTTACTTATTACTTGATGTCAGCAAGTATGCCACCCAGAATGTAATACTTAATACTTTATACTTAATACTTTATCATAGCTGTTGCATATCATTCAGCCTCTTGTAGTAACCGCCGAGCTGGAGGAGCTGTTCGTGTGTGCCACGTTCCACGATGCGTCCCTCGTAGAGCACGCATATCTCGTCGGCATTTTTGATAGTAGAGAGGCGGTGGGCAATGGCAATGGTGGTACGCGTCTTCATCAAGCGTTCCAATGCCTCCTGCACCAAGCGTTCGCTCTCCGTATCGAGAGCCGAGGTAGCTTCGTCGAGGATCAATATGTCGGGATTCTTCAGCACGGCACGCGCTATGGATACGCGTTGTCGCTGTCCGCCAGAGAGTCGGCAACCACGGTCTCCCACCTTCGTATTGTAACCATCCTCGCTCTCCATGATGAAGTCGTGAGCGTTGGCCACCTTAGCGGCTTCGATTACTTGCTCCATCGTAGCGTTCTCTACGCCGAATGTGATATTGTTGTAGAAAGAGTCGTTGAAGAGAATAGCTTCTTGATTCACGTTGCCGATGAGCTGACGCAGATCGGAGAGAGCGAGCGTCTTCACGTTCACCCCATCGATAAGAATCTCGCCTCCCGTCACGTCGTGGTAGCGCGGTAGCAGGTCTACGAGGGTCGACTTTCCCGATCCGCTCTGTCCCACCAGGGCGATGGTCTGACCGCGACGCACGCTGAGGTCTACTCCTCGGAGCACTTGCGTAGTGCCGTTGTAAGAGAAACTCACGTTGCGGAATTCTATACGATCCTTCAGTCCGCTGATGTGTATGGGATGTTCCACCTCGGTGATGGTATTCTTCGCATTGAGTATTTTGTTGACGCGTTCGATCGAAGCCATACCTTTTGGGATGGCATACGAGGCTTTGGAGAAATCCTTCAGTGGCTGGATGATGCTATAGAGTATCACCATGTAGAAGATGAATGTGGGCGCATCAATGGGTGAATGGTCGGAGAAGATGAGCGTTCCGCCATACCATAGCACCATCACGATGAGCACTGTTCCCAAGAATTCACTTACGGGGTGGGCTGAAGCCTGACGTATCGCTACGCGGTTGGAAGCATCGCGGAAGTCGTTGGTAGAGTCGTCGAATCGCTTCACCATCTTCTTCTCGGCTGTGAAGGCTTTGATAATGCGCATACCGCCGAGTGTCTCGTCGAGTTGAGCCATGGTTTCGCTCCATTTGTTTTGTGCATCAAGGCTTTGTCGTTTCAGTTTTCTGCCAATGCGTCCCATGGCCCATCCCATAAGGGGCAGCACGATGATGGTGAACAGAGTGAGTTGCCATGAGGTATAGATCAGTACGCCGAAATAGCATATGAGGAGGATGGGGTTCTTGATAAGCATTTCGAGCGAACCCGTGATAGAGTTTTCTATTTCGCCCACGTCGCCACTCATACGTGCTATGATATCACCTTTTCGCTCATCGCTGAAGAATGAGAGCGGCAGGGAGATAATCTTATGATAGATATGCATACGAATATCGCGCACGATGCCCGTACGCAGGGGCACCATGATGCCTACGGAGGCGAAGTAGCACCCCGTCTTGAGCAGTGTGGTGGTCACGAGGAAGAGGCCTATGAGCAGCAATGCCGTTGCTGCGCCATATTGATCCATGAGCTGCGTGGTATACCAGTACATATTGTTCACCGCAATGTCTTTCATGCTCACGCCGGCGGTATCCCACGCCATAAAGGCGTAGCGCGTCTTGTCTATGCCGAAGAGCATCTGCAGCATGGGTATGATACTTACGAAGGAGAACACGTTGAGCAAGGCTGATAGGAGATTGAACACGAGTGAACCTATCATATAGCCTTTATAGGGTGACACGAATTGCCGCATCATGCGGAAGAATTCTTTCATGCGTATGGGGAAATGCGTTGAATGATAATGAAATAAAGCGTATATCGGGGCAAAATTACGAATAATTCTCCACTTAGAGGGGGTATGGAGTTTGGAGTTTGAAGGTTATAAGGTTATAAGGTTACCATTAGCCTTTGAAATTAGCTTTATAAGCTCCAAACTAACTTTATAACCTCATAACCTCCAAACTCAACTCATAATCTTAAAACTCTTAGGGCTTCTCGAAGTGCTGATAGTCCTTTCTCTTCCTCCAATTGCCTCCCCAAGAGAAGCCATGCTGACGGAAGAGTCGGTAGAGCAAGTCACCCTCGGTGATGCGGTAGGGCGAATGGCGTGATCGATTTGCCCACTGCCTCCCCGCACGGGGCTGCACCACGGCACCTCCGCGAGCCACCATCGGATTGTAGAGGGGATTGATGTCGATGGCGCGTCCTTGGCTGTGGTTGGAGAGGCGGGTGGAACCTGCGATGCGTCGGTAGTTGAAGGCTGAAGTATTGTTGGCAGTCATCGACCGTTCGTCATCTGCTCCGTAGCGATCTACGAGGCGCATGCGCTCTATGGGGTAATGTGCTTTGTACAATTCGCGAAAAATGCTTACGAGATCGGCTGCTATGTCGCGATGACACACCAGTTCTCCACGTTTCACCCTCCCCTGTGCGTCATAGTGAAGCACCTCTACGTAGCGCAATTCACTTCTCTTTATGGTGCACCCCTTAGGATAGGATCGTCCTTGCATCAGCGAGAAGATGCTGTCGGGCACGGGGCGAGAGCGGAAGGCCTCGTCTGCCGTCGAGCGTTTCTGTGCCGAGGCGCTGCACAGACATGCTATGAATAGGAGTAAAGTGTAGATACGGGTCATTTTTGAGGAAAAAGGGGGATGGGTTGACAGGTTGACGAGGAAGTTTGTTTTAGCATTAGCGAGCGAAGGTAATTTTCTTGTTAACCCGTCACCCTGTTAACTTGTTAACTTATTCCCCCATCAGCATAAAAAGAACTGCCGCATCCTTGCGCGAGGCATGAGATGGCGGCAGTCCGTGTGAGTTAAGTTGACGATGTGCTGAGGTGAATTATTCACCCGGAGCAATTGCACCAGAGGGGCAAACATCTGCGCAAGTACCGCAGTCAACACAAACGTTGGGGTCGATAGAATACTTTTCGCCCTCAGAGATTGCGCCAGAGGGGCACTCGTCGATGCATGTACCGCATGCGATGCAGTCGTCACCAATTACGTAAGCCATAATAGTAGAATTAATAAATTGTTGTTATGAGTTGAGTTTTGTCCTGCATTCGTGCCATATCATTCGGCACATAATGCGCGACAAAGTTACATATTTCTTCGATACAAGAAAGCAAAGGAGTAAACTTTTATTACTTTTGCAGTGGCAACGGCAATAAAAGCGTTAAGTAGGAGTTATTATTTAAGTATTAAGTATTAAGTATTACAATCTGGCAAGCCCTCAGCCAATACCGTGGGCGACGCGTCCCGCGTCGGCATCCCACTGCGATAGCCACATTAGCATATTAGCATATTAACACATTAGCACATTAACACATTAGCATATTAGCACATTCCCACATTGAAGCACCTCTTCCTCATACTATCCCTCTTCCTTGCCGCCGTAATCACGGCTGCTGCTCAGCAGCGCCGTGTGCAGAATAAGCCTTTCATTGATGAACGTCGGTTCCACTACGGATTCTTCGTAGGGGCTCACGATCAGTCCATGCGTCTCGACGGCAATGGCTACGTGCCCCCTCTCGCCGACCTCGCCTCGCCCGAAGGCGGACAGCAGCAGTGGGTGGCACAGACCGACCAGACCAACTTTGGTTTCTCCGTAGGCGTACTTGGCGAGTGGCGCATCAATCGCTACCTTGCGCTGCGTGTACTTCCTTCGCTCCACTTTGGCTCTCGCCACGTCACCTTCCGTGAGTTGGGTACTGATCGTACGGAGATGCAGGACATGAAGTCGTGCTTCGTCGGTGTGCCCATCGACCTCAAGATTGCGGCTCCTCGCTTCAACAATTATCGTCCCTACGTGGTCACGGGTATCGCCCCTATGTACGACCTCATCACCTCTAAGCAGAGCCAGCTCCGCTGCAAGCCCTTCACGCTCATGCTCGAAGCGGGTATGGGTTGCGACATGTATCTGCCTTTCTTCAAGTTCATTCCCGAACTCAAGTTTTGCTTTGGTCTCAACAATGTGCTTCAGAAGAATCGTCGCGACATTACCGACCCTTCTCAACTCATCTTCACCCAAAGCGTCGACCGCGCCACCATCGGCATGGTGGTACTTACATTTTATATAGAATAAATTCCCGTTGGGAAAAGTATTAAGTATAAAGTATTAAGTATTACATTCTTGCAGAGCACATCTCACCCTGAATGTAATACTTAATACTTTATACTTAATACTTATTAATTTAGCAATATTCTTTTGCCTCTCTCTCGCCTCGCAGTACGGCGAGGGCGTTGAGAGCGAGGGCCTCCATCTCGTCTTCGCCGGGGAAGATGCGCACGGGAGCAATGTGCTCCACGCGCTGAGCTATGCCGCGCGTGATGTAGTCGGAGTGAGCCATACCTCCTGTGAGGAGTATGGCATCCACCTTGCCAAAGAGCACTGCGCTCTCTGCTGCTATGGCTTTGGCGGTGTGGAATATCATGGCGTTGATGAGCAATCGGGCGCGTGCATTCCCCTCGTCTGCCATGCGGAGTATCTTCACGATGTCCGTCGTACCGATGTGGGCCACCAGTCCGGCTTGTCCTGCTACGCGCTTTTTGAGTTGATCCTCCGTATACCGTCCGCTGTAGCACAGATGTATCAGGTCGGCAGCAGGCAGTGTACCCGCTCTTTCGGGCGAGATAGGCCCCTCGCCATCAAGGGCATTGTTCGTATCGATAGCACGTCCCTTGTGGTGGGCTGCCACAGAGATACCTCCTCCGAGGTGACAGATGATGAGGTTGAAGTCTTCGTAGCGCTTACCCATTTCCTTGGCATACCGCCGTGCCGTAGCGCGCTGATTGAGCGCATGCCATATAGCCAATCGGGGCATGAGAGGCGATCCGCTTATGCGAGCTTCGGGCACAAGTTCGTCCACCGTCACGGGGTCGGCTATGTAGGCTTGACAGCCATTGTGCTGTCTGCGAGCCAATTCATAAGCGATGATACAGCCCAAGTTGCACGCATGCTTACGTATGGCATAGTACGTCTCGCGACACATCGTCTCGTTCACTCTATATACGCCTCCAGGTATAGGCTTTATCAGTCCGCCTCGGCCTATTACGGCGTCAAACTGCATCGGGATATGGTTCTTCTCGAGCCAGTCTACCACCAATTGTCGGCGAAAGTCGTGTTGGTCTATTATCTGATTGTACTGGGCAAGTTCTTCTGCATCGTGGCGTATGGTAGTGCTGCAATAGGGAGTATCGTCCACGTAGACCGCCACCTTGGTCGAGGTGGAACCTGGATTGACTACGAGTATGCGTTTGCCTTCGGGGATAGTGTGTGATGACATGGGAGGATGTGCGCAGAACGCACAGTTTATGAGTTTAATCGAGCGCTCCGCGCTCTTAGATTATAAGTTTATTTTTATAGCCAAATTCTTTACAAAGGCAAGCATGTAATACTTAATACTTTATACTTAATACTTTTGCAGTTACCTGCAATTTATTGTTGCCAGCGCCAAGCTATCATACTTAGCATCAGCGCTATCGCCTCTTGAGGGAAGCACCACGGGAGCGAGGGTGCCCTGCAGCATGCCTGCCACTCTCGCAGCGGCAAAGAGGGGGAGAGCTTTGTAGAGGAGGTTGCCCGTCTCCAAGTCGGGAAGCACAAGTGCATCGGCATCGCCGCCAACCGGAGAATGAATACCCTTGACGCGGAGCGTGAGTGGGTCGCACGAGGTGCGGAGGTCGAGCGGACCGTCCACGACGAGGCGTCCCCATTCGCCCGCAGCAGCCCGCCGGCAGATCTCGCCGTACCCCTCCGTATGGGGAAACTTCGGACTTACCGTCTCGGCACAGTGGATGAGCGATAAGCGAGGCTCCTCTATGCCGAAAGCATGGAGCATCTGCGCGAGATATTCCACCTGCTGCAGTCGTTGCTCCTGAGTGGGGTAAGGAATGACTGCCGCATCGGTAAAGAAGAGCAACTTGTGGTAGCTCTCCATCTGCGCCACGGCTATGTGGGTCAACACCCTGCCACGCGGCAGTATGCCCCATTCCTTATGGAGCACGGCGCGAAGCAATGTGTCGGTGTGGATGAGTCCCTTCATGAGCACATCGGCCTCGCCCTTGCCCACCATCCTTACGGCTGCAGCAGCTGCTTCCTCGTCGGTATCAGCATCTACGTAGTGCACCCATTCCGTGGGAGCCGCTGCCACGCAGGCTTGCTGCTTCACCTCTGCCGTGCGCCCCACGAAGTAGGCTTCGGCAAATCCGCTGTCTACGGCACGCATCACCGCCTGTGCCGTACTGTCGTCGGCACCACATACCACTGCCAAGCGATAGCGCCTCCCTTGCCTTGCGAGATGGGCGCATAAGTCTGAAAAGGAACGTATAGGCTTCATAGGTCTGCTGTATTGAATCGTATATTGTGTGGATAGGAAAGTGGAGGGAATTCTCCGCCCCAATTGCACACGTCGTACCCTGTATGTGCAACAAAACGGCGGCAAAGCTACAAATAAGTAAGCAAATATTGCACATTTTTCGTCAGTTTATGCAAAATCTTACCACTTTTTGAGTCTTGTGGACCATTCTGGAGGGGCTGAGCGGCTACGATTGCGCTGCGTGAGGAAGGTTGTGCAAAGGTACGGTGACTTATTGTTCCTACCAAAAAGAGTGTACAATCTGTTCACTTTTTCTGCTTTCCACCTCGCGCACGTACGTACGCGCTCGCACCTTCCAGCAGTTTTGGACGGAACATATTGCATGCTTGCACTCACTTGGGCATTCTTTATTGAAAATCAAAGAGGTAAGCATTTCATCTGCCATCACGTTGCTTGCACTTTTTTTTCACCACTCTGACATCCCAATTACCCCTCGATCGCGTTTCAACTACCCCTCGGTCGCGTTTCAACTACCCCTCGATCGCGTTTTAATTACCCCTCGGTCGCGTATTTTTTTTCGTACGGACTCGTTCTGACGCTTACGGGGGATAATTTCATCGCATGCATAGGGAGGATAGTCGGCCACAGAACCTTCTGAAAGTTCTCTCAATAGCATTCAGTGCCACTAAAGTGCAGGTAAAGTGCAAGCAACTACAACCCGCATACACTCCGCACTCCCCTGATTATCAATCATTATATCCAAGGGAGTGAGGGACTGAGGGATAATTACAGAGAAAAATCTCTGACGTGTGCGCGCGAGAGCACAAATGAAAATGCCTCATATATGCCCTCTATTGTCTCCATTAGCAAGACAGTTTATGTATCCGAGCGATGCTAAGAAATGTTACAATCCTTCTCGCCCGATCCACTCAAACTATGCATTCTGCCACTCCTGCTGCCCGTGTCTTCGCCCATTCATACCACGCACATACCGCACCTCACACCCAAAGATCTCTTACTTTAGTTTCTGCCTTCTCCTATTATCACTCCATTCCTCAGCATTTCGCAAAAGAAATAATCTACACAACACCTTCGCCGAGGCTTCTGTTATAAGATGTTGTTTTGTATACTTTCTGTATATCCACTTTTTCACTGATTATCAAGAAATACAACATAGGAGTTGTATACCGTAAAAAGCCGTAAAAAATACCGTAATACCCCTTTTCCCATTTTTACTTCCACAGAAAATGTACACTGAAATTCACTAAAAGTTTAGGCTCATTATCAGCATTTTTTGTATTTTTGCGCTTGTATAGCATGCCCAGAATTACCATTCTACCTACGTCGACGAGCGGCTATAAACGACCAAACAGACAAGATATATCTATCTTTAACATATATAAACCTTATATACACCTGATACTGCAGCTGTTGGAGCCTCCGCTTCCGACGGCAAAAGTGGTATTTAGGTTACGGCTCCACGCACAGGTTCATCACGAGGCAACACAGCCCCTCTCAAACACATCATGCAAATGAATAATATACTACATACCGCATCCTTTAGAAGGATCTCACTCATGCTCTTCGCCCTGCTATTCGTAGCCATGGGCGCAAGCGCACAGAAGGTAGCAGTGAAGACCAACCTCATCTACGACGCTGCCCTCACTCCCAACATCGGACTCGAGCTGGGACTTAGCAAGCACTCCACCCTTGAAGCCGACTACGGACTCAACCTTTGGAAAAATTCATACAAACATCGTCAGTGGAAACACTGGCAATCACAGATAGAATATCGCTGGTGGCCCTGCTCTAAGTTCAACGGCCACTTCCTGGGCATTCACGCACAGGGCGGTGAGTTCAACATGACCGCTCGAGAGTCCACCCGCGGCCTGCTCCACCACCTCGCCAAAGACGTCAACAAGCGCTACGAAGGTTGGAACGTAGGCGGTGGCATCTCCTATGGCTATCAGTGGATTCTCTCTCGCCACTGGAACCTCGAAGCCTCGCTCGGCGTGGGCTACCAATGGATACGCTACAAGAAGTACCCCTGCGCCCAATGCGGCACCCTCGAAGAAAAGTATCATGCCAACTACATAGGCATCGATAAAGCCGCCCTCAGCATCATGTACGTATTCTAAGCCCCCAAACTAGCATCACTAGAAAAACTAGCATCACTAGAAAAACTAGAATCACTAGAAAAACTAGAATCACTAGAAAAACTAGAATCACTAGAAAGACTAGAAAAACTAGAATTCCTAGGAATCCCCCCAAACCCCAAAAACAATGCAACTCAACTCCCTCATACTCACCCTCCTCATAGCCTTTGCCCCCCTGACGATGGCAGCACAGGCTTCGCAGACGAAGCCCACTGCCCGGGTGGCAGGCAAATCGCTCGTAGTCACCTGGGACGTGGTGATGGACCGCCTCCACCTCCGCCCCAATCAGACCATCGTCTACACCCCCGTCATAGAAGACCATCAGGGCAACACGCAGACTCTGCGCTCCGTAATGCTCACCGGAAGAAAACAGCACTACGTCTACCTGCGCAACGGCAGCAAAAACTATCCCGACGCTATCGAGATGCAGCGCCACAACGGCACTACGCAGCGCTACGCCTATAGACAAGCCATCCAGCTCGAGCCGTGGATGAACAATGCCACACTGCGCATCGCCACCGATACCTGTGGTTGTGGCAACCTTGCCGGACAGAGCCGAGGCGATGCCGTCGACATCAATTCCCATTGGGCAGACAAGTGCGCCCTGGCCTTTGCCACCCCCGACGTGGCTGGCGACGACCCCGTGCTCTCGCTCAGCGGACGTGCCTACTTGGACTTCCCCGTCAATCGCACAGAGCTTCACCCCGACTACCACAACAATGCTGCCGAGCTCCACAAGATCATGAGCAGCATCGACACCGTGCGCAACAATAAGAACGTCGACCTCACCTCGATCAGCATCCACGGCTACGCATCGCCCGAGGGACCGTGGAACAACAATGTGCGCCTCGCTCAGGGACGTGCCGCCACACTCACTGCCTACGTGAAGAGCCAGTATGACTTCCCCGCCTCCACCTACCACGTGGCGTCTACTCCCGAAGACTGGGCAGGACTCGACTCCTTCCTCGTGAAGAGCAACTTGGCAGAGAAAGAAGAGATTCTCCGCATCGTGCGCTCCAACGATCTGGAGCCCGACCCCAAGGACCACTACATTCGCGACCACTTCCCCGAAGCCTATCGCACCATCCTCGCTGCCTACTATCCTTACCTCCGCCACTCCGACTACGAGGTGAAGTACAAGATTCGCCCCATGAGCGACGAAGAGGCTGCCAAGCTCATCCGCACCGAGCCACGTCTGCTCTCGCTCGCCAAGATGTACCGCATAGCAGGGCTCTACGAGAAGGGCTCGGCCCCCTACAACGAAGTGATCCTCACCGCAGCCAACGTCTACCCCTCCAACGAGGAAGCCAACGTCAACGCTGCCAACGTAGCCCTTCGCTCGGGCGACACCGAGCTGGCTAAGACTTACCTCCGCCGTGCTGGCACGGGTGTTGCTGCTCAGAATGCACGCGGTGTGGTTCAGCTTATCAAAGGCAACTACGACGAAGCCCAGCAGCTCTTCACCTCTGCCGCCGAAGCCGGCTGCCAAGAGGCTAAGAAGAATCTGGAACTGATGAAGTAAACCCACAGAGCGTCGGCTCAACTCCTGCATTTCAAGAGTTCTCAGAGCCTACCGGGGGCGACGCGTCCCCGCGTCGGCAACACATAGTAATGAGCATGAGAGCATTTTCTTCTCATGCCGACGCGAGGACGCGTCGCCCCCAGTATCGGCTGAAAGGCTTCTTGCTCGCCAACAATGCCGACGCGAGACGCGTCGCCCACGGAACTAACACAATAACTTACCCACTCAAGAAAACAATACAAAAATAACATACAGAATTTATGAAGAAATTTTATTTACCCTTAGCGCTTGCAGCAGCCTTCACCATGGCATCCTGCAGCAGCGAAAACGAAATTCCTGGCAATGGAGACAACACTCCCACCATCGACCTAAGCAATGGTGGCTATGTGAAACTGAATGTGAACATGCCTTCTACTCAAGGCAGCCGTGACATAAAATACGAGGATGGTCTCCCCAATGAATATGGCGTAAAAGATGCTACCTTGATTCTCTTCAAGGGTACCGCAGAATCAAGCTCTACATTCTTCGGAGCTTACACTCTCGACAACAGCAACTTCTCGAAAGACGATCAGAATAGCCACATCACCGTGACTAAGCGCATCACGACAACCCTCAAGGGAAACACCACGCTTCAGGCTGGCGAACGCCTCTATGCATTGGTAGTGCTCAACAATCAGGGATTGGTTAGCGCAGACGCTCAGAACGAATTGGTATGGTCTGCCAACGTAGATCATAGTGCATACGACGCAGATAAGAGCTTCACAGGATTCCAAACAGCCATTAGCCAGACCGACGCCGATGCTTTCTCGCCCGCCGATATCGCAAGCAAGGGTATCTTCATGACCAATGCACCGCTGAGCACCGCTGCTGGTGGCGACAACGACCCCTCTTCGGGTACCGTCCAGACATTGGCTGATGTGACTACAAATATCTACACCACAGAGACTGCTGCTAATAATAGTCCCGCTGCAGAGATCTACGTAGAACGTGCTGTAGCCAAGGTGACTCTGAACAATGCAAGCACTACTGGCGAACTCACTGCTCACGCAACCCAAAAGATTGCCTACAAGGTAACGAACTGGACGCTCGATATGAAGAACGTAAACAGCTACCTCGTACGCAACTACTCCACCTCTTGGAGCAACCTCCACTCTGAGTTTGCTGGTTCTGGACAGAACAAATATCGCTTCGTAGACAATTCTTCCGTCAACCCCAACGCTGCAGTGCCCCTCTACCGCACCATGTTTGCTAAGGATCCTGAATACGACGAAGCTACTCCAGCTACAGATAAGTTCACTCACGTTGCAGCTACTACCGCAGTAAGCAATGCTCTGGGCGACAATGCACCCCTTTACTGCAAGGAGAACACCTTCAAGGTAACGGGTCAGAACCAGAACCAGACTACGCGCGCCATCATTGCCGTGCAACTCTCTGAACCTGGACAGACTTCTACCTTCGACCAAGATCTCTACACCGTCAATGGCAATAAGGACGTGGTCTACACCAAGGCTACGCTTGAGGCTCGTGCGCTCAACGCACTCGCTTCGCAAAACTCTACGGTGAAGAACTTCTTGCAAAACAAGACGGCTCCCACACTGACCATCACATTTGCTAACAACGACCAAGCTGGAAAGATTGAGATCACAGAAGGTACGATTAGCGCTAAGAATGGTGTAGATACCGAGACTCAGACCGTAACCAAAGCCGAACTCGACGCTGTCATCCCCAACATCGTACGCTACCTCAAGGGCGTATCTTACTACGCTGTACGCATCAAGCACTTCGGCGACGAAGCTACTCCTTGGAACGTAGCAGGACAGAATGTAGCTTCGGGCAGCAATGCTTCTATCTACCCTGGTGGAAACGATAACTGGTTCCTCGGCCGCTACGGCGTGGTTCGTAACAACTGGTACGACCTCTCTGTCACGGGAGTAGTAAACCTCGGCGATGCTACCATTCCTACTACCGACGAGACTCCCGACGACGTGCTCAACAACTACATCGCTGTAAGCATCAACGTGCTCTCATGGGCTAAGCACTCACAGGGCAGCATCCTGCAGTAATACAATACCTTGAGATTAGGGAGCATAAACTCATAAACTCCCTAAACTCATAAACTCACATAATCTCTCTCTCCCCAGAAAACTGGAGTGTGACACACATATTATATATATGTGGAGTCAACTCTCCAGTTTTCACTTTTACTCATTTACACTCTCATTAGTTCTGTGGGCGACGCGTCCCGCGTCGGCACAATTGCTACTTACTTCTTGATATGTGGTCTTGCCGACGCGGGACGCGTCGGCCACAGAACTATTTAGACAAAACTATTTAAAGCTTCACTGCCGAGCCATCCCATTATGCAATCACATAACAGAATGAAACGCTTCTCGTTACTCCATCACACCCTCAGCAAAATGCTCCTCATGCTCTGCACCGCAGGAGTACTCACCGCATGCTCGGAAATGAAGGAAGAACTCCCCGCTTGCCCGCAGGGACTCAACGTGCACTTCAAATACAACTACAACCTCGACCGCGCCGACATGTTCCGCGACCAAGTGGGCTCCGTCACCGTTTACCTATTCGATGAAGAGGGACACTACGTTGACCAAAAGACCGTAAGCAACGAAGGCGACTACAAGCCCCTATCCGACCCCAACTTCTCCATCCACTTCGACGTGAAGCCGGGCAGATATCAATACGAGGCAGTAGCCTTCCAGCGCCGCCCCGAAGAGAGCCAAGCCGCGGCACGCTACCACGTGACTGCGCCCTCACAACCCACCGACGACATCCATACGTTGGCTTTCGCCCTCGACGAAAATCCCATACCTGGTGTGGAGGACACCATGCGCGTAGACAATGGCGGACTGCCCCTCGATACCCTCTGGATAGGCCGTAGCGAGAAACTCATCGAAGTGGGCTACAACAAAGTGCCCAAGGCCATTTCCGATACCTGCTCTCTCATGCGCGATACGAAGCAGATCACCGTAGCTCTGCGCAACCTCGACGAGCCCAACGATATGGATTGCTCCAACTACAGAGTGAGCATCACCACCCGTCAGGCTCAGCCACAATGGTTTGCAGAGCGCTCCAACGACGATGGACAGTACAATGCAGCTTTCCCCGGCGTATGGAACGACCAAGTAAGCGAAGGAGGCCTCGTAAGATTCACGCCCTATGCCGCGTGGAACACGGAGGACAAAAAGGCTGCTCCCGCACGCCGCGACGCAGAGAGCGGCGAGACTACCACCACCGTAGGCCGCATGGCTCACTACAGCCTCATGACTTCGCGCCTACTCTGGCACACACAGGGCCGCGACGATGCACAACTCGACATCTACAGCCGTAAGTCGGGCCATTACAGCGCACGCCTCAATCTGGCAGATATGCTCTACCGCTCACGGGCTGCCTCCGACATGGGCTACGTGCCACAGATATTCATGGACCGCTGCCACGACTACCACTTCACCATCTTCCTCAAAGGTGACAACTGGAGCTACGTCAGCGTAGAAATTGGCGTCCTCTCATGGACTTACCATATACAAAACGAAGATCTCTGATCTTCGTAAGTATTAAGTATAAAGTATTAAGTATTACATTCTGGCTGATAGCCTTTCAGCCAATACTGGGGGCGACGCGTCCCCGCGTCGGCGTAAGCAAGAATGCCCCCACTTTGCTCTGTAAGCAAGAATGCCCCCCACTTTGCTCTGTGGGCGACGCGTCCCGCGTCGGCACCCCCCACTGCGCCAACCACATTAAAACATTAGCACATCACCCAAGATAACCATGTCACTCAAAGGTTTGACATACAGACTCTTCTCCACACTCACCACATTGCTACTGATGTGGGGAATGGCCTCCTGCAGTTCGGACTCACCGCAACCAGGCGATGACACTCTCCGCACCACAGGACAGACCTACGTGCGCCTACAAGTAAACGTGGCCAATCATCCCGATGAAAGGTATGCCTCGCGTGCCACGCAGGAAGACTACGACCGCGAAGAGGCCCTCAGCCGTGAAAACAACGTGGAGCGCCTCAGCGTAATACTCTTCAAAGACCCCGAGGGCACGGGTATCAATACTACCAATGCTTCGCAAATCAGCGTAAGAGCTTTCTGCTGGGATGCACAACCGCAAGGAAGTGCTTCCACCAGCGGAGGCTATACCACCTATACCACCGGTGCTCAGCTGCTACCCGAAAACATGGAGTTTGGCTCATACGCCGTACTGCTCGTGGCTAACGCCGACCTCGCTTCGCTCGACGGGAAAAGTCTTGAGCAGGTGCGCAACTACCTCTGCCAGTCAGAACCCTTCGTGCGCAACGAGGGGATTGACCCCAATCGAGCAGAGTGCTGCAGAAACTTCGTCATGGCATCAGCCACCGAAGCCCATATCATCGTAGGCACAGGGAGCACCCATAAGGGTACACTTGACGACGCTTACACCACCACCGACGGACAGCCCATCACGCTCGAGAGGCTCGCTGCACGACTCGACTTCGTGCCAACAGCCGACGCCGTGACCGACGGCGAGGGCAACCTGCTCTACTATGACTACCACGTGACAAACAATGGTGCTGCCACCAACAGCCGCTTCCGCCTAAAGTATGTAGAGCCATTCAACGTGACGCGAGAGTGCTACCTATTTAAGCACCTATCTGACGTCAACACCACAACGCAGGATCCGGAGAGCACCACGACGTGGCTCGGATCGGAGTTTCTGAGCAACGGCAGCGTGCGCTACGTGATCGATCCATTCACGCTGCGCAAAGGAATTGCCTCCACGCCGAGCGCCGACTATCAAGCGTTCTACGTCGGAGAAAATCGATACGAATCACTCCCACAAAACGGCGCCATGCTCCGTCAGCGCTACCCCGTAAGACAGGGCGTCTACAGCAATAGCGACGACGCAGCCCACCCTTACTACATTCTGGACTACACCGCCGAAAACACACTCAGCGCTGCCGTGCAAAACAGCACCGACGTGATGACCTACGCCACCGGACTTCGCTTCGTAGGCACCTACGTGCCCAACGGCAATGAAGCCGACGCTTACGAGCGTACTTACGACTACATCATCGTGCATCGCACCAAGCTCGCTACAGCTCATCTCACAGAGCCTATGGCGCTCGGCATCGTGCGCAACTGCATCTACCGCATCCATATCAGCGCCGTAGAGATGACGCCCGACAACTTCCAGATCTCGCTCCATATTAAGGTGCTCCCCTGGCAACAATATCGACACAGCGAGATCATTATGTAGTCCCCACTCATCTCACTACGCAAGGAAGCATCTATCGTTAAGGTAATATTTATCGTACAAGCAATGAAGCATCTCACTTACCATCTATTCATGCTCATCGCAGCTATCGCATTTACCGCCTGCGGCAACGACATTGCCGACCCCAACTATCCCAATGGGAAAGACCCTATACGCATTTCGCTCGACATTGCTCCCTCCGTCAACACAGCGGAGAGCAACCATGGTGCGTCTCGCTCACGTCGTGTATCAACTTCGCTGGGCTGGAGCTATCAGCAGGGCGACGAACTAATACAGAACTGGATCGTAATCATGGTCAACAATGCCGATGGAAAGATTGAGCATATCTTTACATCGACCGACAACGGACAGAACAAAGAAGAAGACCAAGTGGCATCGTCAGTTACCACCACCCCCAACAACAAGACTTTCTATTCATTCGCCAATATCAGCATGGCGCAGCTTGAAGCGGCTACAGGAGCTACCTTCACCGAAGGAGCTGCTATGCCCTCCATTACGCAAGCCACCTTCGCCCTCTCGGGCAATGGCTACGACCCTACGCTCTCCGACCAAGGCATACCCATGACGGGCATTACACATATGGCGCTGACCAATGCTGACAATGAGCAGACGAAGCACCTCTACGTAGTGCGTATGCTCGCAAAAATAGAACTTACCTTTACCAACCAAACGGGCGAAAAGGTGAGCCTCAACAGCGTGACCATCGACCGCCTCACCTCCAACCCTACAGGCGATGAACGCAACCTCATGCTCTTCCCCTCTGCCACGCCTACTGATGCCAACACGCAGGTGGTGCAAAGTCCCAACCTCAATGGCACACAGCCACAAAGCGCATTCACACAGTCGCTCAACGGAAAAGATTTGGCACAAGGGGCTTCCTTCACACAGACTCTATACGTCAACGAGACTTCCACTCCTACCAATGCCTTCAGCCAGTTTATGCTCACCGTAGACCTGACCCGCGCCGACGGCACCACCACGCAGCAACGATACAGCGTGGTGAGCAATGAAAATGGAGAATGGAGCACCATAGCTCGCAACGATTGGCGCATGATACCGATCACCCTGCAGGACTATAAACTCGACCTTATACCGCTCGATTTCCCCGCCATAGGCGTACTTCCAAGTTCGGTAAAGGAGGCTGACGGCACCTTCACCTGTACCTTCAACGGCGGTGGCGATTTCCGTCTTCAGCCACAAGTGAGCCGCTACTCCGACGGACAGACTATTCCCGATGCCGACTGGACATTCTCGCGCTTCACCACAGAGTCTTATCCCTCAGCACCACCCTCTGGATTCTATGCCGAAGATAAGAATCCAACATGGTTCGAGCGAGGCGGATACGTGGCAGGCTCTTTCGGCACCACCACAGGCGAAGCTTACCACACACTCTACCTCACACACAATGCTACGGGCCGCACCTTAGTGTACCACCTACGCATCGTGCGCAACTAAACTATACGACATTAGCCATTAAGTAACAATCATATTTCTTCAGCAAAGATGATTCGACACTTTCTTTCTCACATATTCTCCCTACTGCTCCTCTTCTGCACCTGCATCCCTGCCAGTGCCATCACGATCACGGCCGTGGATGATGCTCAAGTGGAGCATGCTTATCTGAACAACGTGGCGTCGGAGTCTACCCTCCCCACAGCGGCTTATCCCGCAAAGAACCAGGCAGCGAGCGCTACTACGCGCATCAACCTCGGCAATTATTATGCACAAATTCTGACTGCCCTCGGCCTCAGCGAAAATGCCGCAGGGCAACAACTCTATATCCGCTGGTACATAGAAAATGCCGACGGCACCCTCGCCGACCTCAATGGCAAACTCTCCGCTACCACAACGGGTAAAGGACATATAGCCGATACACAGTGCCTCTATTGGACTTCTTCGCTCAGCACGACACCGCTCACCAGTGCCAACGCTGCCGCCGTGCTCAACGTTTCGTTTCAAAACGCAAGCGTTGTAGGCCAAAAGGTAGTGGCCCTCATTGCGAAGCTCGATGATACAAACACTATAACCACTGCCGACGGCGCCGTGACCGCCGAGCCCGCCCACTTCCAGCTGAAGTACATCTTCCGCCTCGTCGATCAGACCAACGCAAACGACTGCTACATTGTCAACCCCAATCTGCCCGTAGCCACGCAAAATCACATTCTATGCAGCCCCTCAACCACTACGCTTACTTACAATACGCCCACTGGTAACGATATCTTCACACGATGGTACGTTGTCAATAAGGCTACAGGAAATATTGTAGACAACTGTGCCGACTGGTTCTCCAGCGTAGACACAAATTGGGTTCGAATTGGTACATTCTGCAAGACGCCCTACGGCATGACCGTATTCTCACGCGCTACCGCCACGTCCAACCCTGGAGGCATCCGCTTGACCGTTCCCACAGGAGAGGTTCTCTCTGATTATAAAGTAGTGATGATCCAAGGAAGTGCAAACTCTACAAGCGGCCTTGTAGCAGGTAATATTGCACCGAAAAACGAAAAATATCCCAACTACTTCGTAGCCCAAGATCCTTCCACCATTACCAACGTAACGGAATATATCTACGAGAAGCCTCACGACTTCGGTATAGACTCCGTGCGCAATGCCGATGTGGACCTTTGCCGCACCTTCAACCTCGCTCCTGGATATACCGACAATAATGCCACCACAACGAAAGTATATCTCGCAAATTATTATGATAAGATTATCTCCGACTTAGGTCTTACCAATCAAAATGTTAGTCAGCACAAGATCTACATCCGCTGGTACGTAGAGAATGAAGACGGCACCTTCTGCACCCCTGAAGGAACCTTCTCCGCCGACATGTCGACCACGGCAGGACACATTGCACTGACCAAAGGCATGTATTGGTATAGCGGCATGTCGACCATGGCATTCAACAGCAATAACAAGACCGCACTGCTCAACCTCAACTATGCAGATCAAGGCACGCTGGGCAAGCGCATCGTGATGCTCGTGGCCAACGCTGACGACGATACCAATCCCTTGACGCTTACAAATGGATCGGTAAGTGCAGAGCCCGCCCACTTCCAACTGAAATACATCTTCCGCCTCGTAGACCAGACTACCGCTCAAGCCAACTACGTCACCACGCCCTTCACAGGCACTGCCATTCAGGAGCCTTTCTCCTGCTTGCCTAGTGCTACATACTTTGTACTGCCCACGCTTCGTACTTCTGACCAATTCCAACGTTGGTATCTAGTCAATAAGAATACGGGCGAGGTGATAGAAAATAGCCAGCAGTACTTCACCAACGTAGACAACGACTGGGAAAAGAGAGGCTCTTTCTACAAGACTCCCCAAGGCATGACCGTATACTCACGCACCACGGAATCAAGCGCCCCTGGCAACCTACGCATCACATTGCCCGATGGCTTAACGCTCCAAGATATAAAGGTGGTATGCCTTTATAGCAACAACGTGAACGGACTCGTCGCAGGCAATATCACGAACGTCAACCATCTATATACCGACTACTTCGTAGCCCAAGACCCCGTAGCTTGGACGAGCATGACAGAGTATACTTACGTGGCTTATAGCTTCGAGCACTCCTCAGGCTATGCCTACAATTACGACCCATCAGGACTGAAGAACGGCCGCCAGCAAGTATCGCAATGGGACTATACTTACTATGTAAAGCCTGGAGAGCAGAAGAAACTCATTGTACCGATAGCCGAGGACAACCCTGGTGTGGATGGAAATCCTCTCGAACCAACAGGCTATTGGCGCTGGTACGACAATGCTACCGATCGTGCATGCCCTTATTTATCTACAGATGCCGAAGCAGGCTCACTGCTCAAGGAAATCTGTTATGATGAGGATGAGCAGTCGTATGGTCTGTTTAAGTTTCAGCTACAGGATAAGTCACGTAAGAATACCGTAGCTTCCGTATGGTTCAACACGCCCTCGAGTGGTTGGACTGGCTCCGACGTGGCGTGCGACCTAAGCCGTTATAAGGACTATCAAGGCAATAAGTCCACCATGAAGTATGAGCCTACGCTCTCCCTTCGTTACCTCTTCAAGGTGCGCCCTGCCAGCGAGATAGCAGCAAACATCAAGAAGTCACTCCTTTCCGGTAGCGCTTATGAGGATAATGGCTACATTACGCTCGGCCTCTACTCTGGTAATAAAGGTAACTTCACCATTCGTCTGGCCATATCGGACCTCAGTATGTACTACTTCTATCCTTACACCAATCACGACTTCGCCCAGCATGCTACCGAGGCTCACTTTGGATCAGAAATGCAGCAAGGAAAGTCTGTCACATGGACCGTAATTACGCGTATCGGCAAGAAGTACTACTACCGCGTACTAACCAATAATAATGATGAAACCGCAAAACTCTACACCAAGTATGGCCTTGATGTCAATATGCAGTCGTTTCTCGGAGAATACAAGAGCACAGATGCCGATCTCTACGAGACTACCGATGATGTAAAGGATATCAATGAGATAAACTTTGGTAAGCCTTATTACGTGGTAGGCTATATCAACAACTACGACCAAGCCGACGCTACCAACAAATGCAGTTCTCCTGTAGCCACCTATACCTTCTACTTCCGTGCAGAGTCTGCCCCTGAAGACCTGGAGAACCTTCCCTACAATCGTACTGAAGAAGTGCTTAAGAAGAACTATACCAAGGTGGCTGAAATTAGCTTCGATGATTTCGAGGGTATGAACTACAATAAGCCCACGAAGATGTACACCAAAGGCGATCCTAACAACAATATATGGGAGAAGCCTATCGACTGGTCGCGCACCTACTATGGCTTCGTCTACCCTGAGTTGGGAGCAACCGATAAGATGGATCTCATTGACAATTGGCTAAAAAGCCGCTTTCGCTACGCTCCTTATCATGGTGACTACGTATTCTTGAAATCAATGAACGACTCCGTTGCCTCACCTAACCAACCAAATGGTGGTCCGTACTGGGCTAACGAAAAGCTTTACGACGTAACCTATTATCGCAGCGGCGGAACGAAGTATGGCTACTTTGCTTACGTCGATGCTACTGACGAAGCACGCCCCGTCATCTCCGCCACCTTCGATGCCAACCTCTGCGAGGGCTCTACTCTCGTAGCCTCTATTGCCATCGCTAATATGTCGGATAAGAAAGCCGCCGCGCCAGAATTGGTGTTTAAGCTTTATGGCGAAGCCCTTAACCAAGAGACGGGCGAGACGGAGCGCCAACTCGTGCAGTCCTTCGCCTCAGGCGACTTTAAGTCTGTAGGAGCTACCGAGACGGGTAAGTGGTATCAGATCTATGCTCCTTCTGTCATTGCTGCAGGCACTCACCCCGAGCGTTTCTCGAAGTTTGTCATCACCGTCGACAATCAAGGTAGTAGTACGGGTGGTAACGACTTTGCCATCGATGATATACGTATCTATGCAAAGAACCCCAAGGTCGAGGTGCTGCAGCAGAGTGACGACGTAGAACTATGTAAGAATCGTGAAAACGGAGCCAAGCTCAAGCTCTCTATGGTCTACTCGCAAGCGAAAGAAGCACTCAGCTTGACCGACAACGACGATCCCGCCACCGACGAAGTGCGTCCACTCTTCTTCCGCCTATGCCATGCCTCCAATGGTCAGCCCGTAAGCATAGAGTATGGCGACTCCACTTACAACCGCGGACATACCGCAGAGTATGGCTGCATACTCGTACACAGCACCGACGCTCTCAACCGCAAAAATATCTACATCGACCAATCCGAATATGCCCATCTGATTCTCGCCAACCGATTCTTCAAGCTTGATCCAGAGCAGAAATACTACGTATCGATAGCACCTCCGCAACACCGCGTAATCAATGGTATAGAGACCTATGTGCCCTCTACTTGGGGTACACCCGATGCCACATGCTCTATCTATAGCGAGAGCACCAGCTACGTGCAGCAAGACGCTGTGATTACGGATGAGAATGGCGCCGTCAATGCCACCTTCTCTGCCGAATGTGGTGCCCGTACGGTCAATGTCAGCGTGAAAGGCCGACTCTCGCTTCCCGATGGCGTAAACGGTGGTCGATTGGAGGTAACTCGTTGGCCCTTCGACTGGTTTGCAGGTTCTGTAGTAGAGTATAATAGCATTTCAGGTCTCAACCTTGCCTTAGCCGATTTCCGTGCAGAATATCCCGACGCAACATCTTTGCAACCCGCTAAGGGTACATTCTCTGAAGCCGACCACGACTTGCTTGAGAAGTACGTAACAGGCGTGACTGACCCCGCGAGCGGTTACAAGCATAAGCTCTATCTCTCGGCCAGCAACGTATTCAACGAAACGTTTGACCTGCCCGAGGATGCCGACCGCATACTCCACCTCTGCCTGCTCCCCATCCCTGGCACCTATACCGATAGCCGTACCCTCCCCGCACAGACTTTCACCATCTGTGGCTATCCCCTCGAGACCACCATCACGCTTACCCACGATGGTCCTGTGCTCAATTTGGGCTACCCCTCGGTGACCTACCCCGACGCTTGGACGCACACCGCACGCTACCTGCGCCTCGGACTCCAACACCTCCAGCAGCTTGAGCAGTCCAACACGTATCTGCGCGTCCCCATCCACTCCTATGTAGATGCACAGCGCCCCATCTCGACCAATCTGCACAATCTGCAGTTCATCCAGCAAAACGCCTCTACCACCACGCCTGGAGAACTCATACTTGCCTCTACCACCGACCCCATGAACACCGCCCATGTAGGTCAGACCATAGGCACCGTTTTGAGTTCAACCATTACGCCCACTGACAAGAATATATCCATCTCTCTCGCCCCCGCTACCACCAACGGCATTACCTTCCACGAGGGATACGACTACACGCTCTCCATGAGCTATCACGACGCCACACAGGACGCATCGCATACCAACACCTGCCACGGCACAACGCTCCTCACACTCCAAGTAGTGCCTGAATATGTAACGTGGACCAATGTGAAGGAAAACAATAACAACTGGAACTTCGATGGCAACTGGCGACGCGCTAGCCGCTCAGAACTTTATAAGACGGATTATCAGGACTACGGCAGCGCCGACCTACCTCAGCTCAGTCAGGCGCCTACCGCGGATGCTGCCACCTCGCCCGAGGCTTACGTGCCGATGCGCTTCACCAAGGTAATTATGCCCAATGGCGTGGAGCCTCCCTTCCTCGGTAGCTATGCAGTAGATACGAAGGACTCCATCCTTACCTACCTCGATAATGCGGTCAACGCCCCTGCTACGGACAACATTGCCTACTGTCTCATGGCACGCATGCAGACCACTACCACGGGCACGAACCACTTCATCGATTGCGAACGCTTCTATGCCAACACATGCGACCAAGTTTACTTCAAACCTCGTGGTGAACTCCGCAATCAGCAGTATCTCGACTACAACAAGGCTTGGGTCGACTTCGAACTTTCTCCCGACCAGTGGACACTTTGGACTTCTCCGCTTAAGGACGTCTATGCCGGCGATTTCTACGTGCCCTCTGCCACAGGTCGCCAGCAGACCGAGGCCTATAAGGATATCAACTTCTCTGCCTCAGAGAATAGTCGTTCGGGCTACCCCATCTATCAGCGTAGTTGGGACCACACGGGATCGCTCGTTATCACCGATCCATCCGACCCCTTGCGCAACGACTACGATGCTTACATCGACTACGAGTCGTACTCTGGCACCGATCCCTTGGCCGTACTTCAGCAGTGGAGTAATCGCTACAACGATATGACTGTGCCTTACGCCCCTGGTCATGGTGCAGCAGTCTTGAGCGAAGACAAGCCCCATACGGGTCAGTCCACCCTCATCCGTCTGCCCAAGGCCGATGCAGTCTATACTTATTATACGGCTTCGGGAGCACCCAAGCAATCAGTCAGCCTCACTCGCACAGAACCCGGACGCCTGGCCACATCAGACGCCTCCGTGACCGATCCTCAGAAGCTCAGCGGCCGCATCGTGCTGACCATCGATCAAGCCAACCAGCATGCCGACAATGGCTACTACCTCGTGGGCAACCCCTACATGGCTACGCTCTACATGAAGCGCTTCTTCGATCAGAACACGCAGCTCTATCCCAAATACTGGACCCTCGTAGATGGTGAGATGAAGGCCTTCGATGCCTCAGCCGCCAACAGTGTGCCTCCCATGACCGCCTTCTTCGTAAAGCCCGTCAGTGGCACCTTGCTGCAGAACATAGAGTTCACCTCGGTGATGACCGTGCCCTATACCTCGTCTGTACGCAACACCGCTCAGGCTCAGCTCACGCTTACTGCTCATCAGAACCACGTCAGCACCCGTGCCGAAGTGATCTCGCAGAGCAATGCTAAGGCCGACTTCAGCGATGCCGAAGACGTAGAGGCGATGTTCGATTCCAACACCCTCACCACTCGTCCTGTGCTCTACACTATGGCAGGTCAGATGGCAGCCGCCATCAACCACGTGCCCGATCTTCGCAACGTGCCCCTTGCCGTGCTGAGTGCCGACACCACCGACGTCTTCTTCAGCGTGACGGGTATGGAACTTCTCCGTCATCCCGTCTACCTCTACGACGCTCAGACTCACACCTCCACGCCCTTGGTTGAAGGTCTGTCAGTAAGCATTCGCCCCAACGTGCAGGGTCGCTACTCGCTCACTTCCGAAGCCATCCAGGCAGGTCCCGTGCAGACCGCCCTGCGCTGCTTCCCCATTGGCGATGGTCGTATCACGGTCTCCACTGCTCCCAACGATCGGCTTACGTCCGTCCTCGTGTTCGACCCCGCGGGCCGTTTGGTGCGTGAGTTCACACCCTCTGCCACTACAGCCACCTACACCATCCCCCTTGGCACCTACCTCGTCACCCTCTCTTCCGAAGCCGTACCCGAGGGTCGCACGTTCAAGGTTGCTGTAAGATAACATCTCAGCGTATAAGCCCGAAAAAGCGATATGAGCATCTCCCTTAGTGGGGAAACGCTCATATCGCTTTCTTTTATTTGCTTTTAGCCTTGCACGTGATAGCTCGCAGAGAGAGAGCCGATCAATATTCGTCCTCGTTGAAGAGGAAGGACGTGGCTGGAAATCAAGGCATTGCATCATCGTGTCACGATTATTGATCAACTTATTTCGCTGTAAAAGGCCATGAAAGGATATTCGTCACTCGAACAGTTGATTCATTGTGACTTCGCTGTGCACCAAACTATGATGCAAACCGTCTGAAACACCATAGGTTGTAACGAAAGTGATGACCAAAGAAAACTTGGTCTTGGTGGAACTTTGGAACAACTCCAGTCGTTGTCTCAGTAACTGTTCGTATGTTTCTGTGATGCGGTACTCCGATTTGCTGAACTTCATCTCACACAGGTGTATGATACGGTCGGCACGCTTGATTACCAAATCAATCTGACCGCCCTTCTGTCCCTCGCTTGCCGTCTTGCGCCATGAAGAAACTTCTGTAGCCATACCGGAAATGCCCAAGGCGCGTTTGATGCAGTCGGTATGCATAAGGCACACTGTCTCAAATGTAAATCCTTGCCATGTCGAAACTTGGCGTGACTCAAAGTTATGACTCCACCAATGTTCATCGCCTGACATATCCTGCATGATAAACTTGTAATAAAACAAGGTGTAGAAATCGACCAAACGATAGATTGTGTCTTTCGTCTTATGCCCGAAATTTTGGCTTCGCGAAATGAAGTCACATCGTTCAAGATTGGTCAACACACGGGAAAGCGTTCCACCTGTTACGTCTATAGCCTTGGATATTTCATTGCGAGACATACCGTCATGGTGAGCAGCCAAAGCCTTTACGACACTTATATAAAGGTCGGCATTTGAAAACAAGGCGTTGTACAATTCATCGAACTCACTCCTCATAATGCCCCCTTGGGCAAAGAATAGTCTGTCAACATTCTGCACGAGACTTTCTTTTGTGTTGATGAGACTTAAATAGAATGGAATGCCGCCAAAAACCATATAGCACTGAAGTGTTTGGTACCTGTCCCATTTGCAGTGCTTTCTTTGAAGATACTCCTCTGTCTCATGCAAAGTGAAAGGTCTGACATAAATGTTGCTTGTGATACGGGCGTGTAGTCCTCCCTGGTTTTCGATTAGATTGTCAACCATCCATGATGTCGCCGAACCACTGGCAATAAACACTATATCGCTACGGCGAGCCGCCCAACCGTTCCAGAAATTCTCCAATGCAGCAACAAAGTCGGACTTTTGAGTGTCTATCCAAGGCATCTCGTCTATAAACACCACTTTCTTTCTATTTGCATCAAGCGACTCAAGATATTCTTCAAGTGCATCAAAAGCGTCAAACCAATCGGCAAACTTGTCGGGCTTCACTCCTGAGTACTTTTTCAATGCACGCGCAAAACTTGTAAGTTGTCTTTGGCGTGAAAGGTTATGTCCTCCTACGAATGTAAAGTCATAGTGCCCTTGATAATATTGGTCTACGAGAAAAGTCTTTCCAACTCTTCGCCGTCCATATACTATAACAAACTCAGAGCGATCGGACTCCATAACTCTTTTGAGCTCTTGACATTCTCGCTCTCTACCAACAAGTTTATTCATCATGCTCATATCGTTGTCTATTAATGTATGCAAAGTTAATGATTATATTGCAGCAAAGAGGAAAATATGGCGATTATTTACCCAAATCTATATTTACAACTGAGATTTGGGTAAATAATCGCTATACGAACATGCTTTTGCAAACACGTTCACACATTGGCATACTCAAAGATAAAATACCGCTCTGTACAATTTTGGGGGTTCTAAATTCTCAATCGTACAAGGAAATCTCTAAGTTTACGTTCATCACCCAAATTTTGTTTAAAACAGCATTATAGCCATCTGTTGAATGGCGAAGGATGCGGATTACCTCTTCCTTATCGTCAATAACTCTTAGAAAACCCTGCAGCCGTTCTATCTCCCTGTCACAATCTGTTATGTCATCCTCCAGATACTGTGGTAAATAGTATGCCAGCGAATGGCAAAGAGAACAGTTGTTGACAATAATCTGGCACAGTTTTTTTTCATCAAAACACGCTTGTGGGTCATCAGTCAAAAGCATACTCATCCCACAACGCCATGACATCATCGACAGTTAGCTTCAGTCCTTTCTTGCGTACTGATAGAAATTGGTAATGAAGATGTAACTGCCAACCAAAGAGCATTTATTGCGACGCGGTTATTGATCATTTAATTCTCCGAAATAGTCCCATTTGGCAAGTTTATTTGGCGGTAAAAGACTGAAAAAAGCGATATGAGAGTCTCATGTAGAAATTCTCATATCGCTGATATTCAATGCTTTGAGCTATAAAGGCTCAATAAGAGCCGATCAATACTCGTCCTCGTTGAAGAGGAAGTCTTCTTTCGTGGGATAGTCGGGCCAAACGTCTTCGATGGTCTCGTATATCTCGCCTTCGTCTTCGAGCTCCTGGAGGTTTTCTACCACTTCCATCGGAGCACCCGAACGCATGGCATAGTCAATCAATTCGTCTTTTGTTGCAGGCCAGGGGGCATCTTCAAGCTTCGAGGCCAATTCCAATGTCCAATACATAGTTATTGTGAGTTTGAGGTTGTATGTACGTAGGGGTATGGAGGCAAATCACTCCGTGTGGAGACATTTCTCTCGCTCCCTACTTTTTGCTATAATGCGCCCACTCTCGGGCAGTTCCTTACTCTTGGTGCCAGGGTGCGACACGGGAGCAAGTTCCCGATGGGCTGAATTTGCGCGCAAAAATACTCTTTTTCTCGAAATATGACACTAAAGATGCGCTTTTTTTTCACTATTTCCTGTCAAATAGTTCACTTTTCGTGCCATAGCGTAGAGAAAGTCGGAGAGACGGTTCACGTAGGCGAGTGCTCCGCTGCTCTCGAGGCTCTCTCCCACGGTGGCAGGGAGCTGGGGCATGAGAGCGTAGAGTTCGCGTTCGAAACGGCGCACGTTGCATCTCGCCACATGCACCTGAGCAGCCACGACGTCGCCTCCGGGGAGCACGAATCCCTTAAAGAGTCCGCCTACCATGCGGTCGGTGTCGTCGATGGCATGCTCGAGGCTCTCTGCGTCGGGTTGGCAAGGCTTTATGGGCTGTGGAAGCGAAGCCCAGCGGAAGAGGAGTTGCTGACTGTGCTCGATGAGCTTGATGTCTGCCTCCACGTCGGCCAAGTAGCTCTGCTCACGAAGCAGGGCAGCGAGGAGTCCTAAGCGTGAACTGAGTTCGTCGAGCATGCCATAGTAGCTTATCATGGCCGACTGCTTGGCTACTCTCTCGCCCGTGGGGAGGGAGGTCGTGCCGCGGTCGCCTGTCTTGGTGTAGATCATTTTTCTTTATTTTTGGGGGAGTTAACCGTTAGCTCGTCAACCTATCAACGTATCAGAAATAGCAGACCACGTAGCTCTGCCGTTGTAGTTCGGGCCGGAAGAATGCGAGTCCGAAGTCGCCCAGATCGAAGCATACCTGTGCCTTGGGATGGGCTTGTATGGTGCGCCACGCTTCTGCTGAAGCCCCCTCCGTGCGTCCCACGATGAGCAGTCCGCCAGGGGCAAGTGCTTCCATGAGTGAAGACGTCTGTTCTTCCCATCCCTTGAGCATGAGTAGCAGCTCTGCCTCGGTGGGATGAGCGCTCATCGAATAGCGAGACAGTTTGCTGCCCTGTTGTAGGAAGTGCTTCACGGCTTCGCTGCCACTGCCCTGCGCTATCCAGCAGCGGTGGGGCCTTTGAAAGTTTGCCACGCGGAAGAGCAGTAGCATGTCTTTAAGCCTCAGCGAGCAGTCTGCCCTGTGCTCACGATAATACTGGCGCAGGGCTTCATAAGCATAGTATTCCCCACGCTCATAGACCACGCCGGTCACGAAGCCGAAGGCGAAGGGCGAGTGAATGCCGTAGCCGCAACGATGGCGGAAGCGGCGCACCCAGCGAAGGGGACGATTAATGAGTTTAATGAGTTTAATAAGTTTAGGAGTTTAATGAGTTTATGCTGTATGCGTCACCCACAGAGCGGGATGAATTACTGAATGCTTTTCCACACTTCGTCAAACTTCCTTCGGAGTTTTTCTTGATCTTTTATCAAGCAGCGAAGCTCTTGCAGGGGGAAAGCGTTGGGGCTTTCGGGGAGATAGAGCTTAAGGTAGCCATTCTCGCCATATTTCTGTATGAGGTGGTCATGCGCACGGCTGTAGTGCTGCTCACGCGTCAACTCTGGATAGTGGGCCAAACCATACTGCAGACAACGGCGCACGACGATGTCGACATCAATCAGTCGGTCGGCCTCTGCCACGATAAGTCCGTAGATGCTTCGTGGCTGATGGTCGGACGAGGCGCGATGGTCTTCTGCCGCCTGAGCTATGGTTTCTATTTCGTCGGGGGTAAACCACTGGCGCAGCTGCTTGTCTTCTCGCACGATGCGTCCCGACACGAGGTGGTGACGCTCGCGTCCCTCGCAGAGTCCAAGGTCGTGGTAGGCTGCTGCCGTCATGACGAGTGTGGAGTTGGCCTCGGGGTAATGCTTTGCCATCTCTGCGCTGCGCCTCATGACGCTCTCTACGTGGTCGAGCCTGTGGGCTGCGTCAAACTGGGCGTAGCGTGGGAGAATGCATTGATGGAGGTATTCTTGGAGGGTCATGAGGGGAGTTTGGAGTTTTGAGGTTATGAGGTTATAAAGTAAGTTTGGTTTTTGGGGGTTATAAGTCTGCTCAGAGTCTACTGGGGGCGACGCGTCCTCGCGTCGGCATCGCCTGCAAGCATCGGCTGAGAGAAGAACTCGCCAACAACGCCGACGCGAGGACGCGTCGCCCCCGGTATCGGCTGAAAGGCTATCAGCAAGAATGTATTACTTTTTACTTATTACTTAATGTCACTCAGAATGTATTACTTATTACTTTTTACTTATTACTTGACGTCAGAATGTAATACTTAATACTTTTCTCGCAGAGAATGTAATACTTAATACTTTATACTTAATACTTCCTTCAAATATTTAGCCGTATACCCTCGTCCCTCCTTTACGATCTCTTCGGGAGTGCCCGCAGCAACGATCTGTCCGCCCTCACGGCCTCCCTCTGGACCGAGGTCGATCACGTGGTCGGCACACTTGATCACGTCGAGATTGTGCTCAATGATCACGATGGTGTGGCCGCGCTCTATCAGGGCATTGAATGCATGAAGCAGACGGTTGATGTCGTGGAAGTGAAGCCCCGTGGTAGGTTCGTCGAAAATGAAGAGCGTAGGCACGGTCTTCTCAAGTCCAAGGTAGTAAGCAAGCTTCACGCGCTGATTCTCACCACCCGAGAGCGTAGAACTGGCCTGTCCGAGCTTGATGTAGCCCAAGCCCACCTCCTGGAGCGGACGCAGGCGCTTGACGATCTTCGTCTGATTATGTTCGGTGAAGAACTCCATGGCTTGATTGACCGTCATCTCGAGTATGTCGTAGATGTTTTTACCCTCATAGCGCACTTCAAGCACGTCGCTCTTGAAGCGCTTGCCGTGGCACGACTCACACTCCAGCACGAGGTCGGCCATAAACTGCATCTCCACCCTGACCGTACCCTCGCCTTTACACTCCTCGCAGCGACCACCCTCGGCATTGAATGAGAAGTAGGCTGGCGTATAGTCCATCTGGCGCGATAGGGGCTGGGCTGCCATGAGTTTGCGTATCTCGTCGTACGCCTTGACGTAGGTCACGGCATTGGAGCGCGATGACTTGCCTATGGGGTTTTGATCAACAAACTCTACGGCTTGCACAGCGTCGACATCGCCCGAGAGACGAACGAACTCGCCCGGACGGTCGGCCACCTCGTCCTTGGCACGCTTCATGGCACGATAGAATATGTCGCGCACAAGCGTAGATTTGCCCGAACCGCTCACACCCGTCACGACGGTCATCACGTTGAGTGGAAACTCCACGTTGATGCCCTTCAAGTTGTTGGCACGAGCGCCCTCTACCGTGATGCTGCGGTTCCACTGTCGGCGTGAAGGGGGCAGGGGGATGGTCTCCTTGCCATAGAGATAGTTGAGCGTATGGGAGCGATAGAGGCCCGTTGCGGGGTCGGGATCTGCCCCTCCCCTCTGTTGCAGCTCGGCTTCGGTGGGGAAGTAGGGCCCGTTGTAGACCACCTGTCCGCCCAGTCGGCCTGCTTCCGGCCCAATGTCAATCAAGTAGTCGGCAGCACGCATGATTTCTTCGTCGTGTTCCACTACGATGACCGTATTGCCCAGATCGCGCAACTCCTTGAGCACGTGGATAAGGCGCTCCGTATCGCGCGGATGGAGGCCTATGCTCGGCTCGTCGAGGATATAGAGCGACCCTACAAGGGAGGAACCCAGCGAGGTGGCCAGATTGATGCGTTGGCTCTCACCGCCCGAGAGGGAATTGCTTAGGCGGTCGAGCGTGAGGTAGTCGAGCCCCACGTCGGAGAGAAACTTCAATCGGTTGCGTATCTCCGTGAGCAATCGTTTGGCCACGGCAGCATCGTGATCCGAGAGCTTGAGATGCTCCATGAGGGGCAGAAGCTCCTTGATGGGCATGCGCACGAGTTCGGTGATAGTATGGCCATCTACCCTTACATACTCTGCGTCGGGCTTTAGGCGCGAACCATGGCATACGGGACACTCCGTGCGGCCGCGATAGCGCGCCAACATCACACGATACTGTATCTTATACTGATTGCGCTCGAGCATGCGGAAGAAGGCATCGATGCTCACCTGCTCGTCTTCGGGCAGTTGCTGCTCGGCCTTGTCGCCATGCCAGAGGATGTCTTTCTGTCGCTGCGTGAGCTTATAGTAGGGCTCGAAGATGGGGAAGTCAATGCCCTTGCGCGCACAGCGCCGTATAAACTCTTCACGCCACATGCCCATCTTCTCGCCTCGCCAGCACATCACGGCTCCTTCGTGGATGCTCTTCGAGGTGTCGGGCACGACGAGGTGTTCGCTGATGCCCATCACGCGGCCGAAACCCTCGCAACGCTCACAGGCTCCTACGGGCGAATTGAATGAGAACATGTTGTCATCGGGCTCGCGGAAGGTGATGCCATCGGCCTCGAAACGTGTGGAAAAGGTGTGGACAATGCGGGCGGGATAGAAGCGGAGCATGCAGGTGCCGTCGCCCTCGAAGAAGGCGGTCTCGGCAGAGTCGGCCAATCGCGATAGGGTGGCCTTGTCATGGCTCACCGCCAAGCGGTCGATGAGCAAGGACAGGTCGGAAAGCTTTAGGTGCTTTGTTTCGGTTTCGTTTGGCTTAGAAAAATCCGAAGAACCATCTGCGGCGGTTTCACTTTGTTTGGATAAATCCAAAAAACCATCTGCTTCGGTTTCATTTTGTTTGGATAAATCCAAAAAACCTTCCACGACCACTTCGCCCCGTTTGAGTTGTTCCAAGAAGTCCTCCATGCGCACCATTTCGCCGTCGATATCGAGGCGAGAGAGCCCCTGCTGCATATCGATCTGGAGCTGATCCACGAGGCTACGCTCGGGACGCACACGCATGGGGGCGAGCACGGTGAAGCGAGTGCCCTCGGAGTAAGAGAGCATACAGTCCACCACGTCCTGCACCGTGTTGCGCTTCACCTCCACGCCACTCACGGGCGAGAACGTATGGCCCACGCGTGCAAAGAGCAAGCGCAGGTATTCATAGATCTCGGTGCTTGTGCCTACGGTCGATCGCGGGTTGCGGCTCGTCACTTTCTGCTCTATGGCGATGGCGGGCGGCATGCCTTTTATGTAGTCGCATTCGGGCTTATGCATGCGTCCTAAGAACTGACGGGCATAGGCCGATAGGCTCTCCACGTAGCGTCGCTGCCCCTCGGCATAAAGCGTATCAAAAGCCAACGACGACTTGCCCGACCCCGAAAGGCCAGTCACCACGATGAGTCGGTTGCGCGGTATGTCCAGACTGATGTTCTTAAGATTGTTTACCCTTGCTCCTTTTATCTGTATACTTTCGTTCATAATGCAGCCCACGGGGGGCGATTTGGATGGTACAACGTGTAAATCATGCAAAGTTACAGAATTGTTTTCGGTTATGGGGAATACTAATTTTGAAAAGTATAAAGTATTAAGTATAAAGAATTGCGTTCTTGCAATCAGCTGTTACCGCACATATCCTATCGTCATAATTTATCCACCCCTTTAATACTGCTAAAAGCCCCCTTCTCTCGCGCGCGCATACATCAAAGTTTCCCAGCAATTTGCCTACACTCCTACACTTCATCTTCGCAACTCTCTGAGCTACAATCAGTTACGGAGTGCAGTCAAAGATCCTATGCCTACACTCGTCCCTCACCCTGCCTACACTCGTCCCCTCCCCCCCGAAGCGTTCAAATTACCCCTTGGAAGCGTTCAAATTACCCCTTGGAAGCGTTTGAATTATCCCCCCGAAGCGTTCAAATTATCCCCCCATGCCGTATTGCCCGACTAGTGAAGGCAGGGTGAGGGACGAGTGCAAGCAAACTTCGTACTGCCTACACTGCGCAACTCTCTCATAACCAACCGATTACACGCAAAGAGTGAGGGAAAGCCACTTTCTGCGACCCAAAATTCCCTGTAACGCGCGCGCGCGAAGAACGTTCCTCTACCTTGCTCCCCATCGCCCCACCCCGCCATTCTCCGTCCTCGGCAGTCAGCCTCTGACTCCTCCCCCCATCGACCTTTTTCCACACCTCCCCTCTTCACCCTATAATCTCATTATTCTATTCTTTCTTTTTACTCTTTAGAAAAAGAGAGAGAATCCTATGGTGGGTATGATAGGGTGTGGAAAGTGTGAATACTTTTGGAGCTAAATATTTGGCCATGAAGTTATCCCCATCAGCCATGGGGTTTTCTACATTATTATCAACACCCATTTTATTTGCACTTTTCCCCTATAGAAAGGAGGTGTAAGAGGACAAACCGCCACTTATACACACCCCGTGGAAAACTCTCAAGAGGAGAAAAAAGTGGGGTGGAAAAGGGGCGGAAATCGTGGAAAGAGGCGGTGAAATACTGCGAATAAGCCTGTTAACTCGTGGAAAACGCAGAAGCGCCCTACTGGCCTCAGCGCTGAGAGTTGTTCACACGGCTATCCACGCTTTTTCCACGCGATATAAACATGGTTATCCACGGCTTTTTTCGTAACTTCGCGGCAGAAACATACTGCTCCTTCAGCCAGTACTGGGGGCGACGCGTCTCGCGTCGGCAACAACAAGTAAGGCTAAATATTTTAAAATAGTATTGCTCCAGTACAGGCAGAGCATACTTATTGCTGCCGACGCGAGGACGCGTCGCCCCCGGTACAGGCAGAGAGGCCCCATCTCCAGGCAGCAGAAAGAATCATACCAATCACCCCCTATCCCAATGAGAAAACTCACCGTAGAAGACCTCAACCGCATAGACGTAGAGACCTTCCATCATGCCGAAAAGCTACCACTCATCATGGTGCTCGACAATGTGCGCTCGCTTCACAACGTAGGTAGCGTGCTCCGCACCGCCGACGCCTTCCGCATAGAAGCCGTCTATATGTGTGGCATCACCGCTACTCCCCCCTCCGCCGAAATCCATAAGACCGCTCTCGGAGCAGAAGACTCCGTAAGCTGGCGCTATTATGCCGACACCCTGGAAGCTGTGCGCTCCCTACAGGCCGATGGCTACACCGTGCTGGCAGTAGAGCAGGTGGAGGGTAGCCTCAAGCTCGGCAAATTCTCCTTCGACCCCCACTGCCGCTATGCCCTCGTGATGGGCAACGAAGTGAAGGGCGTACGCCAAGACGTGGTAGACGCCTGCGACCAAGCCCTCGAAATCCCACAATACGGCACGAAGCACTCCATGAACGTAAGCGTGACGGCAGGCATCGTGATGTGGGAAGTATGTAGGGAATTTTTTAGATGACATAGTTTGGAGTTTTTAGGTTATGAGGTTATAAAGTAAGTTTGGAGTTTTTAGGTTATAAAGTAAGTTTGGAGTTTTTAGGTTATGAGGTTATAAAGTAAGTTTGGAGTTTTTAGGTTATAAGGTTATAAAGTTACCTTAAGCCATTCGAAATTTTCCAAACTAACCTCATAACCTCCAAACTCCAAACTAACCTTATAACCTCCAAACTCCAAACTAACCTTATAACCTCCAAACTCCAAACTAACCTTATAACCTCATAACCTCCAAAATCCAAACTAACCTTATAACCTCATAACCTACAAACTCCAAACTAACCTCCAAACTAACCTCATAACCTACAAACTCCAAACTAACCTCCAAACTAACCTCATAACCTAAAAACTAAAAACTCAGAAATGTACTCAGCAATAGCCCTCGACCTCGACGGAACCCTCACCAACCACAACAAAGAAGTAACCCCACTCACCCGCCAAGCCCTGCTCCAAGCCGAAAGCCAAGGCGCCGTGCTCATACTCGCTTCGGGCCGACCCACCTACGGCATCATGCCCGTGGCAGAATGTCTCGAAATGTCCAAGCGAGGCGGATACATACTCTCATACAATGGCGGAAAAATAGTAGACATCAGCACAGGTCACGAACTCTACTCCAACCACCTGCCCCACGAAGCCGTGCCCCGCATACACCAGTATGCCCGACAGCATCACTTCGCCCTACTGGGCTACGTGGGCAGCGAAATCGTGACCGAACTCCCCGACGATCCCTACGCACAAGAGGAAAGTCGCATCAATAAGATGAAGATACGCCCCGTGACAAACCTCCTCGAAGCCATCGAGCCGCAGCCCACCAAACTCCTGCTCACCGGAGAACCCGACAAGATGGTGCGCGCCGAAGCCGAACTCTCCGAAATGCTCAAAGGAAGTATGGACGTATACCGATCAGCACCCTTCTTCGTAGAACTCGTACCCCTCGGCATCGACAAGGCAAAGAGCCTCGAGCGACTCCTCGCCCACCTCAACCTCGACCGCGCAGACCTCCTCGCATTTGGCGATGGCTACAACGACCTCTCCATGCTGCGATACGCCGGCTGCGGAGTAGCCATGGCCAACGCCGCACCCGAAGTGCGCGCCGAAGCCGACTACGTGACCCTCTCCAACGAAGAAGACGGAATAGCACAGTTTCTGGAAGAAAAAGTATTAAGTATTAAGTATTAAGTATTAAGTATTAAGTATTAAGTATTAAGTATTACATTCTTGCAGAATTCAGCCTTTCACCCAGTTCTGTGGGCGACGCGTCTCGCGTCGGCGTGAACAAGAAATCCCCCTCTTAGTTCTGTGGGCGACGCGTTCCGCGTCGGCATCAGCAAGAAAGCCTCTACTTATCTTTGTGATACATTGCTTCTTGTGCCGACGCGAGACGCGTTGCGCATAGAAATTATTGGAGTGAAAATAAAATGCGTTAAAACTTTCCACATGCACCAACTTTTTCGTACTTTTGCTGCGGTAAAGGGAAGACAGCAATCAAGCCGTCCCCTAAGCCCTAAGAAGTAAACCAATTTATTTTATAATTCAATAAATCATTATGGCAACATTAGATTTGACCAAGTACGGTATTACCGGTGTTACTGAGATCGTGCACAACCCCTCTTACGAGCAGCTCTTCGAAGAGGAAACAAAGGCAGGCCTCGAAGGTTTCGAAAAAGGTCAGCAGACTGAACTCGGTGCTGTAAACGTAATGACAGGTATCTACACCGGCCGTTCTCCTAAGGATAAGTTCATCGTAATGGACGAGAACTCTAAGGACACTGTATGGTGGACTACTCCTGAATATCCCAACGACAACAAGCCCGCTTCAAAGGAAGCATGGGAAGCCGTTAAGGAAATCGCTAAGAAGGAGCTCTCTAACAAGCGCCTCTTCGTAGTAGATGGTTTCTGTGGTGCCAACAAGGAAACTCGCATGGCTGTGCGCTTCATCGTAGAGGTAGCATGGCAGGCTCACTTCGTGACCAACATGTTCATCCGTCCTTCAAAGGAAGAACTCGAAAGCTTCGAGCCCGACTTCATCGTTTACAACGCTTCTAAGGCTAAGGTAACCAACTACAAAGAACTCGGCCTCAACTCTGAAACTGCCGTTGTATTCAACATCACAAGCCGCGAGCAGGTAATCATCAACACTTGGTACGGTGGTGAAATGAAGAAGGGTATGTTCTCTATGATGAACTACTACAACCCCCTCAAGGGCATCGCATCTATGCACTGCTCTGCCAACACCAACATGGACGAAACTAGCTCAGCTATCTTCTTCGGACTCTCTGGTACTGGTAAGACTACCCTCTCTACCGATCCTAAGCGTAAGCTCATCGGTGATGACGAACACGGATGGGACGACAACGGCGTGTTCAACTACGAAGGTGGTTGCTACGCTAAGGTAATCAACCTCGACAAGGAAAGCGAACCCGATATCTACGGTGCTATCAAGCGCGACGCTCTCCTCGAGAACGTAACAGTTGACGCTAACGGCAAGATCGACTTCGCTGATAAGAGCGTAACCGAGAACACTCGTGTAAGCTATCCTATCTACCACATCAAGAACATCGTTAAGCCCGTAAGCAAGGGTCCCGCTGCAAAGCAGGTAATCATGCTTTCTGCCGATGCCTTCGGTGTACTTCCTCCCGTATCTATCCTCTCAGAAGAGCAGGCACAGTACTACTTCCTCTCAGGATTCACCGCTAAGCTCGCTGGTACTGAACGCGGTATCACAGAGCCTACTCCTACTTTCTCTGCTTGCTTCGGCCAGGCATTCCTCGAACTCCACCCCACTAAGTACGCTCAGGAGCTCGTTAAGAAGATGGAGAAGAACGGTGCTAAGGCATACCTCGTAAACACTGGTTGGAACGGTTCTGGCAAGCGTATCTCTATCCGCGATACTCGTGGTATCATCGACGCTATCCTCGACGGCTCTATCGACAAGGCTCCTACCAAGACTATCCCCTTCTTCGACTTCGTAGTTCCTACCGAACTCCCCGGTGTTGATCCTAAGATCCTCGATCCTCGCGACACTTACGCTGAAGCTTCTATCTGGGAAGAAAAGGCTAAGGACCTCGCAGCTCGCTTCATCAAGAACTTCAAGAAGTACGAGACTAACGAAGCTGGTAAGGCTCTCGTAGCAGCTGGTCCCCAGCTCTAAGCCAAAAGTTTGTATAGCTCATTCTCACGAGTCGTGAAATGAGATGTATATCATAATTGAAGAGTGTGCATGGATTGCTCCGTGCACACTCTTTGCGTATAGATGAGTGTATTTGCATATAACCGTCGTCTTTGCCTGTCTATAAAATCATAAGCAATGTCGGTTACTACACAGAAATAGGAGATAAATGCGCCCTTGGATAAGGTGTGCATTTACCTCCTATTCTATTGATATGGAGTCAGCTATCCACAAAGTCAGCTACCATCTGCTGAAAAATATTGCAATGTATGGAGACAAAGCAAGGCTTGAAACATGTAGAAATAAGAAATTAAGTGGGTACAGGTGGTAGCCGATCAGAGGGGGTTATTTGGCTGGAGTCTTAGCCGGAGTAAGCGTATCGGCGGGAACTACGGTATCGGAGAGGCTCGTTTCGCCTGTCTTGCCCGTTTCTTCAGTCTTCTCAGTCTTCTCCTCCTTCTGATCCTTAGCGATGGTGTCGGTAGGAACGACGGTGTCGGTCAAGCAGAACTGAGGCTCTGTCTTGGTGGTAGTGTCTTTTTGCTCAGGTACGACGGTGTCGGTGGGAACAACCGTATCGGAAGCAAGGCTCGTAGCGTTGCTAATCATACCGCGGAAACCAGCAGATGTAGTACCTGCAAATGCTGCGCTGCTCAGCGCAACTACGCCCATTGCCATGATGGCAGAAATCGTGAACTTTTTCATAATCGTTAGTGTCTTAATGTGTTGTTATGATGTTGTTGTTTCTGCCTAAATAATGCACAAACGGCGTGCCAAAAAAGTGTGGATTATAGTTTTCCCGTTGATAATCAGTGGATTACTAATTTTTGCTTCCTCCGTGCCATTCTCCTTGGAGTGTGGAAAGTGTGGAAAAAGTGTGGATTTATTCCACACAGTTGTTCCACACTCTACATGTTCGTTCTACAATCTTTACATTCTCTCTCCTACTCCACATTCTTATTCTCCATATTGTTTCAATTTATTATAGAGCGTCTTTCGGTCTATGCCCAGTAGCTGAGCAGCACGGCTCTTATTGCCTCCCGTTCTCTGTAGGGCTTCACGGATGTGTTGTAGCTCTTCATCGGCTGAAGGCTTTAGGGAGTAGGTAGAAGTATCCTTGGAAATAAAGGTAGATGTTTCCTTGGTGCTAAAGGAAAAAGTATCCTTTGGACTAATGCTGTTCACATTCGGCGCGGGAAGATTGAGCTGGGAGGCAGAAATGTAGTTCATACCCTCAGCGAGAAGAGCAGCACGCACCACGACGTTGCGCATCTCGCGCAAGTTGCCTGGCCAAGCGTAGCGCAGCAATGCCGACTGCGCATCGGGAGAAAAATCTATGATATCGCGCTGCAATTCCTTGTTGGCTTGCTGCAAGAAGTAGTGGGCAAACTCAAGAATATCCTCGCCACGGTCGCGCAGAAGCGGCATATGGAGCGTAAACTCGTTGATACGGTGGTAGAGGTCTTCGCGAAAGGCACCACGCTGTATGGCGTTGGGCAAATTCTCGTTTGTAGCACATACAAGCCGTATGTCGATTACTCGTTCCTCATTGCTGCCCACAGGGCGAATGCGCCTCTCTTGCAGGGCTCGCAAGAGCTGCACCTGCACGTCGTAGCTAAGGTTGCCCACTTCATCGAGGAAGAGCGTACCCCCCGTGGCTTGTTCGAAAGCCCCAATTTTATCGCTCACTGCTCCCGTAAAGGCTCCTTTCACGTGTCCAAAGAGTTCGGACGCAGCCAGTTCCTTCGTTAGCGCACCACAGTCGATGGCCACGAAGGACCCTTCGTGCCGAGCACTTTGCTCATGGATGCGATGCGCTACATACTCCTTACCCGTGCCGCTTGCCCCGATAATAAGCACAGACATAGGCGTTGGCGCTACGAGCTTCACCAGCCGATAAAGTTCGCAAGCCACTGGCGAATGACCTTCTATACCAGATTGAGTCCCTATACCAGATTGAGTCCCTATACCAGAATGACCTTCTGTAGTCTTGGCGCATTTATTTTCTTTTCCATTGGCGTTTTTTTCTTCTATTACCTTCATCGATTCTGCCTTAGGGTTGACGTTTGGCTTGGCTTTGATTGAAGTGGATGTTGGTGAAGGGTGCGTTACGGCGAGAGTAGCCTTCTCTTGAGCTGCTTGCAGGGCATCATGGATCTTTTGTAACAACAAATCGGGCTGGACGGGCTTACTGATGTAGTCGGCAGCACCGAGTTTCATGGCTTCAACGGCATTTTGCACATCTGCATAGTGCGTCATGACGATAAAGGGTATGGACATGCTTTCGCGTTGCATCCATTGCAGCAGATACAGTCCATCATGGTCGGGAAGACGCAAGTCTGATAGAATCAATTGTGGAGGCTCTTCGCCGCGTATAAGCCCTTTTACTGCTGCTCCGACGCTGGAAGCATTGCTTACGTCGAAGCCCTTCTTTCGAAGCCAGGTGGTAAGCATGGTGCTAAAAGTAAGGTCGTCTTCGACCATCAATATACGTGTAGCCATTTTATTATAATCCTCGATGAATTTTCTGTTAGCTCCTATTATATATAGGAGTGCTTATATTATATATAGGAGTGCTTATTATATATACAGGAGTGCTTATTATATATAGGAGTGCTTAGAAGAATTTCTTTGATCTATATTTCTTTTGATAATAAAGCAATCACCCGTTTCAGTTCTTCGATTACTTGGTCGCAGCGTAGAGCGTCATCGTCGTGCCAGTCAGCCTCATTGCGCCGATTTTCTATGGTTTGTAAGGTCTGCAGCACGGGCGAACCGATAAGCGTGAAGGTAGGAAGCATCTTGTGGGCTATGCGACAGAGTTCTGCCTTATCACGCTTAGACAATGCTTGCTGGAGCAGCTGTAAGTGTTTGTGGCAGTCGGAGGCAAACTGCTTGCGTATGGCATTTTCTGCTTCAGCATCTCCCTCTGCAAATGCCAGTAGGGCATCGAAGGAACGCTGCGTTGCTATAGTACTTTGTTTTGCATCGGTAGTATGAGATGCTGGCGAATCAAATTGTTTCATTAAGCGCAACAAATCATTTTGAGTGAAAGGCTTAAACAACACGTCGGTAAAGCCGCGTTGCTTAAAGTCGCTCACAGGAACGAGCAGATGGGAAGTCATTGCTACGACGGGAAGGTGCTTCAGTTGTAGCTGTTGGCGCATAGCAGTAAGAACTTCGTATCCAGTCATTTCCGCCATTTCTATGTCCGTCATCACCCAAGTGGGGCGATTGCCTTCATTTAGCCATTGCAGAAGATCGTCGGCATGGCTGAATGCTTTCACGCTTGCTGCGGCAGGAAGTACATTGTGGAGCATAGCTTCAGTGAGTTGTAGCTGTAAGGCATCATCGTCAAGTACGGCACAACTGATAGAAGCATTCTTTTGAGGCGAGACGGTCTCAGCTTGAGCGAAACTTTTCTCTGTTTGAGCGAAACTTTTCTCTGTTTGAGAATCTTTGGGGGGATTACAGCGCTTTAGTGGCAACGAAAGCACAAATTTGCTTCCATGTCCCAGTTCGCTGTAAGCGTATAGGTTGCCTCCAAGCAGCTCTACCAATTGGTGGGTGATGCTGAGGCCCAGTCCCGTTCCTTCCTGTCCTTCGCTACCTTTTACTCGTGTGAAAGGTTGGAATATGCGGTCCAGGTCGGCTTGTGTCATGCCGCACCCCGTGTCGGTTATCCTTAGGAATAATTGATGTGGGGCATCGTCGGAGAAATCGTTGTAGTTAGGACCATCAACGCTTTTTTCGTTACGTTCATCAGTGCTTTTCTCCTTACGCTCACCAGTGCTTTCCTCCTTACGTTCATCAGTGCTTTCCTTCTTACGATTATCTTTCCACAGAGCTTCCAGTGTGATACTACCATGCTGGGTGTATTTGATGGCGTTGCTCATCAAGTTGTCTACTATTTGCCGCAAGCGCAAGGCATCCGTCATGGTCCAAACATCGGGAGGTAGCTGAAGGTCTACCTTTAGTAGGAGTCCTTTCTGCTGTGCAAGGGGCCTGAATGCATCTGCTACGCTTTGCAGCAATTGGTTGATATGCGTTGGAGCAGGCTTTATGGTCACAGATCCTGCTTCCAGTTTGTGGAAGTCGAGTAAGGCCAAGACCAATTGGAGTAGGTGCTGTGCAGAAGTTTCTACCGCTTGCAACTCTTTGTGTTGCTTCGTAATGGAGCGGGGCAATAGCTGCATATAGCCCAATATGGTATTGACGGGTGCCTTAATATCGTGTGATATGGTGAGCAAGAGTTGTTCGCGCTGCGTCATCAGCCTTTCGGTGCGCTCTTTGGCCTGCTCTATAGCTTTTCGGTAACGGTTTGCTCTACGAATGTCGCACCAAAGCCATATCAAGAGCGCTCCTGAGAGCACGATCGAAAGTAGCGCCATCGCTCCCAACTTGAAGGCAGCTATCTGCCTGTGTTCCCTCTCGCTATGGATAGCTTGAGTGATGAGTTGCTGTTGTGTGGTTGTGAAGTGGTCGATGAGTGCTGCCATGCGCTGTGAAAGCGTCATCGAGGCTATGCGCAGTTGGTCGGACTTGGTGTAGACGTGGCGTACACGTGCGAGGGAGTCGCGTTGTAGGTTGTGGTGTACGTCGGTGAGCAGGTTGGCTAAGGTGTCGGCAATGTTTACTTGCGTACTAGCGGTATCGTTTACCCTTTCGTGTTGCACCACGGAAGAGCTGACAGTGTCGTCTTTAGCCCGTCGGAAAGCATCGCCCAATCGGCGGAAGAATCCCCGTTTCCGGCGTTCGATCACCACCTGTTCGCCCCTTTCTACGACGGGCACTTCCACCTGCATCGTTACCGGTCGGTGGCTCTTATGCAAGGCTTCTATTTGCTTTTGCAGGTTGCTTCCGCGATGATTTTCTGTGCGGAGTGCGTTTACCAGTCGTACGATGCCGTCGCGCTTGAGCCAGGTGAGTTTTTGTAGGGAATCCACGCGTTGTATCTGCGTAGTGTCCTTCACCATTTTTTTTAAAATAGTCAGTGCAGTGTCTACTTGTGCTGTGGCGTTTAGGTAGCGTTGTAGCTCTGAGTTGTCGGCATATTGCACAGTTGCGATTTCGGCTTGTGTTTCGGCGTTAAGTAGTTGGGTGAATAGGGAATCGATAGACTTTCGCTGCTTAGCCACGAGTGCTTCGGTCTCAGAGATGTGGCTTACCTCTCGAGCCGAGTGTACTACGAACCACACCGAAGCGGCTACTGTGGCCGACAATAGCAAGAAGGCGAGCACCAGGGTGCTTGCCGTAGTTCTGTTGGGGTGATGTGGTGAATAGTTGTTAGCCATGACGTGCATCTATTTAAGAGCAAATGTACGATATTCTTCGGCTTTAATATCTGTGTTTAAAGTTTTTAGTAATGATTAAGGCATTTCTAATACGCGAAAGAGTCCCATGTAGAAGCGACTACATAGGACTCTATAATAAGAATGGTAATGTATATTATTTAAGAGAGCAACCTATCTTTTAGAACAGGCTTGCGAGATAAGCCACGAGAGGTATGGTGACGACGGAGAGGAGCGTTGTGAAGAAGAGTCCCTGTGTCATGACGCGTTCGTCCTGTCCGTACTGCAGACAGAGCATGATGCCGTTGGTCGCCACGGGCATGGCGCTAAGCACTACTGCTACATCGCTCACGAAGGGGTTGATTCCCATCAGTGCGAGCACGCCTCCTACGGCGAGTGGGAGAACGATGAGTCGGAGGATCGTCATGGAGTAGACGAAGCGATTGCCAAACATATCTCTCACGGGGATGTGGCTGAGGCTTGAACCGATGATAAGCAGAGCACACGGTGTGGTGAGGTCGCCTAACAGGTGAAACCATTCTCCCACGGGTGTGGGCATCTTAATGCGTGCGATGGCTATCACTACGGCTATGAGCGAGGCGATGACGCACGGCGAGAGAATCAGTTTGGGCGAGAAAGCACTTTTGGCTTTGCCACCATTGATAAACGACACACCGATGGTGAAGACCAAGAGATTGAATGGAATGTTGAGCACAGAGGCGCAGAACACTGCTTTCGGACCGAACACTGCATCACACACGGGATATCCGATGAAGCTCACGTTGCCAAAGGCAAGCATGAAGCGGAAGATGCCGAGGCGCGACTTGTTGACCTTAAAAATATGGGGAATGAGGTATGCCAATCCGATGAGCACCACATAATTGACCACTGCTACAACGCCCAGTGCTATCAATTCAGAGTTTTCGAAAGCCAAGTCCTTGCCCATCACAGAAGCCAAGATTAGTGCTGGCATGGATATGTTCATGATGAAGACCGAAAGTTTGCGGTCCAGATCGCCCGACCAAAGTTCGCGTTTAGCTGCAAAAAGTCCCACCAGTACGATGCCGAATATCATCAGCATCTGCGTCACGATGTGTAGTAAGTCCATATAGTAGTGTTTGTATATGGATGCAAAGTTACAAACTATTATACGAATAGCTGACGCTCTAACGCTTAATAACGGCTCCTTGGTGCTTAATAAGGCGGATAATACTTAAGAATGGCGGGAGCAGTTGTCATTTTTTTACTTGCTCTTTGTCTCCTTTGCACCATCCATTTTGTAAACATTTGTCTCGCGTTGCTTGAATCCGAGCGCCCTGTAGAGATGGTTTGCGGCGACGCGAGCCGGGCGCGAAGTCAGGTTGATGCTATCAGCGCCATGCTGGCGTGCTCGGAATATCACGTCTTCGAGCAGCAAGCGGGCGAAGCCCTTGCCACGCTCCTTCTCGTCGATTACCACGTCTTCTATCCATGCCTTCGTGCCTGTGAGCAGAGGGTACAGACAGAGCGTGGCGGTGCCTATGATACTACCATTGGGAAGTGTGAGTAGGTAGATGATGCGGTTGTTGCGATCTGCACACTCTATCTCTTGAAGTCGCTGCAGCGTGAGTGTGGTGACAGTTGCCGACAGTTGCGGTAGCAAACGATTAAGAGCGTTGAGCGTGGTGGGTGTGCAAAGCTCTGCTGTCAGCTTCTGGATGGAGCATCGGCGGCGCACGGCAAGCAGATCGCTGACAGTCTTGCCGTAGATGGGATGAACCAAGTTGGGAGCAATTTCGGCAAGTGGCTCAAGCACGAAGAGGCGATCTGTCAGTTCGGGATGGGGCAGCGAGAGAGCATTGCTGCGCAGCACGAGATCGTCGAGCATGAGCAGATCGATGTCGATAATGCGGTCGTGGTAGACGTGGTTCGTACTTTTCTGCGTGCGTCCCATTTCGCGTTCTATTTCTTGCGTGATGCGCAGCACTTCGGTGGCGGAGAGTGAGGTATCGACGGCAAGTGCGGTGTTGAGAAACTGATTGTCGGAGTCGAACCCTACTGGGGCGGTCTCGATGGGTGTGGCGGCTTGGATTATGGGGCCTATGCGTTGGGCAATGAGTTGGGATGCTTGTTGGAGGTTGTGGGTGCGGTTGCCGAGGTTGGTGCCGAGAGAGAGGTAGAGCATGAAGGCTGGTTTATAGATATTCTATTAATACTCGATATTATAGATTATAAAAGAAATGCAGCGAGGCAAAGCTGCTTGGATGGGAGCTTCGCCTCGCTGTGAATGGGGATGATAGCCCAGTGTGAGGGGGCTTGGGGGGATAATGTGAGGGCGATTAGTCGATGATGAGCATCACGTCGCCGAAGGGACCAAACTTATAGTCGTGCTTGAGCGCCTCTTTGTAAGCATGCATGGTCTCGTCGTAGCCACCGAATGCTGCGGTGAGCATGAGCAGTGTGGAGTAAGGTAGGTGGAAGTTGGAGAGCATGGCGTCTGCCACGTGGAATTCGTAGGGAGGGAAGATAAACTTATTGGTCCATCCTTCAAACTCCTTGATGCGATTGTCTGTGCTGCATGATGCTTCCATAGCGCGCTGCACGGTGGTTCCTACTGCCAGGATCTTGTGACCTTGATCCTTGGCGGTGTTGACGATGTTGCAGCACTCTTCGTCTACAAACATCTGCTCAGAGTCCATCTTGTGCTTTGTGAGGTCTTCCACGTCGGTATTGCGGAAGTTGCCCAATCCGCAGTGGAGGGTGAGGAATGCCTCTTTGATGCCCTTGATCTCCATGCGCTTCATCATCTCGCGCGAGAAGTGCATACCTGCGGTAGGTGCAGTCACGGCTCCCTCGTGCTTAGCGAAGATACACTGGAAGCGCTCCAAGTCTTCGGGTTCGCTCTCACGGCCCACGAAGCGAGGAATAGGAGCTTCGCCCAGTGCATAGAGCGAACGCTTAAACTCTTCGTGGTCGCCATCATAGAGGAAACGGAGCGTACGTCCGCGGCTCGTAGTATTGTCGATTACTTCAGCTACGATAGAGTTGTCCTCGCCGAAGTAGAGCTTATTGCCGATGCGGATCTTGCGTGCGGGATCTACGAGCACGTCCCACAGGCGGAGCTCCTGATTGAGTTCGCGCAGGAGGAACACTTCGATGCGTGCGCCAGTCTTCTCCTTGTTGCCGTAGAGGCGTGCGGGGAACACCTTGGTATCGTTGAATACGAACACGTCGTCTTCGTCGAAGAAGGTGAGCAGGTCTTTAAACATGAGGTGCTCTATATCTCCCGTTTTGCGGTGAAGCACCATCATGCGGCATTCGTCGCGGTGGGGTGCGGGATATTGTGCAATTTTATCTTCGGGAAGTTTGAACTTAAACTGTGATAGCTTCATATCTGTTGGGGTGGGTTGACGGGTTAACGGGTTAACTATTTGACAGGTTGATTAGTTGACGAGTTAACGAGTAAGTATGTAATGCTTTTTATTCTGTTTATTCTGCTTCGAGCAGTTGAGCGAACTCTTCGAGGGCGAAACATCGGTCGAGGTTGAAGTGGCCCACTCGTGTGCGCCTTAGCGCGGTGAGGTGAGCACCACTTCCGAGAGCTTCGCCGATGTCGCGTGCCAGGGCACGTATGTAGGTGCCTTTTGAGCAGACCACGCGGATGGTTATCTCCTGATGGTCGAGCTGGCAGTTGGTGAGTTCTATGCAGTCGATGCGTAGCGGCTTAGCTTTGAGCTGCACTTCGGCTTGTGTCTGTCCGCTTCGGGCGAGGTCGTAAGCGCGCTTGCCTTCCACCTTGCAGGCTGAGAACACGGGCGGTATCTGCATGATGTCGCCTTCAAACTGCGTGAGCACCTCTCTTACCATCTTCTCGGTGATATGTTCGGTGGGGAAGGTCTGATCTACGGGATGCTCCAAGTCGAAACTTGGCGTAGTAGCGCCCAACTTCAGCGTAGCGAAGTATTCTTTCACACCGCTCTGTAGCTCCTCGATGAGCTTCGTTGCCTTGCCAGTGGCTATGACCATTACGCCAGTGGCGAGAGGGTCGAGCGTGCCAGCATGCCCTATCTTGATCTTCTTGCGTCCGAGTGCACGCGATAGCATCCAGCGCACCTTCGCCACGAGTTGGAAGGAAGTCATGTGGAGCGGTTTATCAAAAGCCATGACACAGGGCAAAATGCCTCCCATGAGTGGATTGCCATCTTCCGAAGTCACGTCGGGGTGGGCTATGAAGTCTTTCAGTGTGTCGATGCTGGTGAAGCGGGGCAATTTTTCGTTGCTGTCTGTAGCGGAAAGTGCTGTTAGGGCTTCGGGTGGCAGAATGTAGTCTGCTATGGTCTGTCTCTTAGCCACAATAAATTTATAAAGTATTAAGTATAAAGTATTAAGTATTACAATTCCTTCGGGAAAAGTAATAGGTAATAAGTAACTGAAGTTTCGGATTTAGGATGGGCGGGCTGAAAGCCCAATGAATTCCATAGCC
>ERZ808270.57-NODE-57-length-72668-cov-5.286216_pt1 | contig 72668 bp, 58 predicted proteins | sample MGYA00521082_ERZ808270 | MGnify/ENA primary metagenome ERZ808270 (study PRJEB31516, sample SAMN03275594) | gut metagenome | biome: mammalia-associated habitat; material: feces | host: Papio cynocephalus | place: Kenya | collected 2012-07-27 ... | reverse complement strand
CCCGATCGCGCGGGGTGTGCCCTGCTTTTGGGATTGCGGAGAAAAAACGGAGGCGCGAGGGAGAGAAAAACGTGGAAAAATACGCTTTCATTTCCGATCTTGACGATTATTTTTGCGAGAAATACGCAAATTACGACAGAATGTGCGTTCTGAAAGGCTACGTGATGCCGAAAATGCAGACGACGCAGAGGCGCGAGGACGGCACGGATTATTCTTATACGCTGCCGCCCGAAACGATGCGGCTGAGTTTGCAGGAGAACAAGGCGGCGCTTTTGAAACAGCTGAAAGAGAGAATGAGCGATTATACGTTTTCGTTTTCGTTCCGTCCGCTGGGATTTTTCGAAAAATTGCGATGTAACCGTTCGAAGTATTCGTTTAAAAAGGTGTTTGCGGGAATCTGCGCGAAGTATTCGGTTACGCCGGAGCAGGCGCTGGACGTAACGGACATAGGCGAAAAGACGAAAAAACGCATTCTGAAAGGGGCGTATTATCCCACGAAAAATCTGATTTTCACGCTGGCGCTGGCATGCGGGTTTTCGATGCAGGATACCGAAGCTCTGATGGGCGTTTGCAACGTGAGTTTCGATTATGCGATTGTGAAAGACGTGGTGATTTCGTATCTGCTGGTGAACCGCGTGCATAATGCGGAGATGATAGACGCGGCGCTGGAGGAGTATGCCGTGGACGGCTTGTTCTTTTCGTTTGAATGACGCGTGCGCATAACGGCGCACCTTGCGGTTTTATCTGCGTGCGCCCATAAAGTGTTGCGCCCCTCATTCGTCGCCGTTCGGCGACACCTTCCCCCCGGGGGGAAGGCTTGAAATAAAGCTGAACATTTTTCGCGCTTTTCTTCCCCAAGAAAACGCGAAAAGAGGAAGATTTGGAACAAGGCAGAAAATCAAAAAGGCAATACTATGAAAATTTATAATTCGTTGACAAGACAAAAAGAAGAATTCGTGCCGATGGAACCGGGCAAAGTGAAAATGTATGCGTGCGGCATTACCGTTTCCGGCGAGGCGCACGTGGGGCACGGCTATCAGGCTCTCATTTACGACATCATGCGCAAGTACCTCGAAAAAAAGGGCTTCGACGTAACCTATGCGCGCAATTACACCGACGTGGACGATAAAATTATCGCCAAATCGCGCGAGACGGGGATTCCCGCCGACGTTTATGCGGCGAAGATGATTGAAAACATCAACGGCGTGATGCGGCGCTTCCATGTGGACGACCCCGATTTGTGGCTGAAAGCCACCGAAAACATCGGCAACATCATCTCCTTTATTCAGGGGCTGATCGATAAAGGGCATGCCTATGCGACGGCGGACGGCAGCGTGTATTTCGACGTGGACACCTATCCCGCGTACGGGCATTTATCCGGGCGGAACCTCGAAGACGCGTTGGACGGCGTGCGCGTGGAGAACGACGAACAGAAAAAACACGCCTATGATTTCGCGCTGTGGAAGGCGGCGAAAGAGGGAGAAATTTTCTGGGATTCGCCGTGGGGCAAAGGGCGCCCCGGCTGGCATATCGAATGTTCGGCGATGAACCGCGCGGCGTTCGGCGACCAGATAGATTTGCACGGCGGCGGCAGAGACCTGATCTTCCCGCATCACGAAAACGAGATTGCGCAGAGCGAAGCTTTGACGGGCAAGCGGTTTGTGAAATACTGGACGCACAACGGCTTAATTAAAGTGAACGGGCAGAAGATGAGCAAATCGCTTGGAAACAGTCTGCTGTTATCCGACCTGCTGGATAAATATTCGGACGAAGCGATTAAATTCGCGCTGTTGCAGACGAATTATCGCGGCGACATCAACATTACGGACGATTTGTTCCCCGAAGCGGAAAAGCACATGCGCGATTTTTATCTGGTGCTTGCCGAAGCGGACGAAGCGGAAAAGGCGGGGCTGAAAGCGGACGGCGACGACGAAAAGTACGCCGCGAAGGTGGATAAAAACTTCGATGCCGCGATGGACGACGATTTCAATACGGCGCTGGCGCTCAGCGATTTGTTTGCGGTTTTCAAGGAAATCCGCGCGTTTCTCGCCGCGAAAGACGGAAAGGCGATTGCGCTTGCGAATCAGGTGAAGAAAACCTATTCGCTGCTCGGTTTGTTTGAAAAACAGCCGTCAGAATACCTTGCTTGGTACGAAAAGGCGCACGAAGAAGCGATTCCTGACGACGTTGTGGCGATTGCGGAGGAGCGGAAAGCGGCGCGCGCGGCGAAAGACTGGCAAAAAAGCGACGAGCTGCGCGAAAAACTCGCCGGTTTAGGCTACGCGGTGAAAGACAAAAAAGACGGCTACGAGCTTTCGAAGCTCTGAGCGCCGGAAAAACAAAAAAGGCAATTCAAACAGAGGTAAAACCGATATGAAAGAATATACAAGCGAAAGTTTGCGCGAAATGTATCTCAGCTTTTTTGAAAAGCGCGGGCACAAGGTGATTCCTTCCGCCTCGCTGATTCCCGAAAACGACCCCACCGTGCTGTTTACCACGGCGGGCATGCACCCGCTGGTGCCTTATCTGTTAGGCGAAAAGCACCCGGCGGGCAAACGCCTGACCGACGTGCAGAAGTGCGTGCGTACGGGCGATATAGACGATGTGGGCGACGAGAGACACTGCACGTTCTTCGAAATGCTGGGGAACTGGTCGCTCGGAGATTATTTCAAGAAAGAAATGATTCCCTGGTCGTACGAATTTCTGACGGGGGCGGACTATCTGCATATTCCCGCGGACAAGCTTGCGGTAACGGTATTTGCGGGCGACGAAACGGCGCCGCGCGACGACGAAGCCGCCGAGCTGTGGGAGAAGGCGGGCATCAAAAAAGAAAACATTTACTTTATGCCGCGCGAAAATAACTGGTGGGGACCTGCGGGCTTGACGGGACCTTGCGGCACGGATACGGAAATGTTCGTTATCCGCAAGCCGAAATGTTCGCCGACGTGCAACCCCGATTGTTCGTGCGGGGCGTTCCTCGAAATCTGGAACGACGTATTCATGCGTTTCAACAAGACGGCGGACGGGAAGTTCGAAGAACTGAAGCAGAAGAACGTGGATACGGGCATGGGGCTGGAACGCGCGCTGTGCGTGTTGAACGGCAAGACGAGCGTATACGAGACCGACCTTTTCGAAAACGCGATAGCGAAAATCGAAGAGCTGACGGGCAAGAAATACGGCGAAAGCGAGGAAGTTACGCGGGCGTTCCGCGTGCTGCTCGACCACGTGCGTACGGCGACGTTCATGATCGGCGACGAGAAGGGCATTGCGCCTTCGAATACCGACCAAGGATATATTCTGCGCCGCATTATCCGCCGCGCGGTGCGGTACGGGCGCAAAATCGATTTGCCCGAAGGCGCGCTTGCGAAAATCGCGGAGACGTACGTGGCGAAATACAAAGCCGTATATCCCGAACTGGAAGCCAACAAGGCGCGCATTGCGGAAGAGCTGAATACGGAAGAAGCGAAGTTTTCGAAAACGTTGCAGCAGGGGTTGAAAGAGTTTGAAAAGTGCGTGAACGGCATCGAAAGAAAGAACGCGTTCATGGCGCAGAAAGACCCCGCCTACGTGCCCGAAACGGTGATCGGCGGCAAGCAGGCGTTCCATTTGTACGATACCTACGGCTTCCCCGTGGAAATTACGGCGGAAATGGCGAAAGAACGCGGGCTTACGGTGGACGTTGCGGCGTACGAAGAGGCGTTTAAGGAGCATCAGGAAAAGAGTAAAGCGGGCAGCGAAGGGAAATTCGCGTGCGGGCTTGCCGACCACAAGGTGGAAACGACGAGACTGCATACGGCGACGCACCTTCTGCACGCGGCGCTGAAAAAAGTGCTGGGCGAGGACGTGAACCAGAAAGGCTCCAACATTACGGAAGAGCGGCTGCGTTTCGACTTCAATTTCCCGCGGGCGATGACGGAAGAGGAAATCAAAGCCACGGAAGCGTTGGTAAACGAAAAAATCAAAGAAAACATTCCCGTGGTGATGAAGGAAATTTCGCTGGCGGAAGCCAAGGAAGAGGGATTCACCGGGCTGTTTGAAAGCAAGTACGGCGAAGTGGTGAAAACGTATTCGATCGGCGATTTCTCCCGCGAAATCTGCGGCGGACCGCATGCGGAAAGCACGGGCGAGCTGGGCGAATTCAAAATCGTGAAAGAACAATCGAGCGGCGCGGGAATCCGCCGTATCAAAGCCGTACTGGTACACTGAAAAGTGCGGGCGGAAAGGGCGTTTTTCTGCGAAAATGCAAAAAACGGGCGGCGCGTGTGTATGATTTGTGAGAGATTTCCAAATATTTATTAAAAAGTTGCCGCGGCGCCGCCAAACGCTTGAAAAATCGCCCGTCGTGTGTTAAAATGTTAAAAGAAGCCCGATTTTACCCGTGCAAAGCACGCAAATCCGGGTTTGAAAGGAGAAAAGACCTTTGAATAAGAAAAGCAAAACAATTACATGGATAGTGCTGGGACTGCTGCTTGTCGGCGTGCTGTTCTTCTTGTTCCGCGGTATCGTTTCGCCGAGGTATACGGAAGTTTCCGATACCGTGTTCAACGAGCAGATTATGTCGCTCGGAGACGGGGAGAAAGCCGAAATTCATGTGAGCGGTTATAACGTGCAGGCGAAAATCGTGCGTGCGGACGGCAGCGTGGTGTATATCAAATCGACGGGGCAGAGCAAGTACGACCCGAACAACGACGATATTCAGGCGTGGCGCGAGCTGGGTTCGGCGAAATGCGAAGTGTATTTCGCGGATCCGAATTCGGGCAGTATATGGTCCAGTCTGGTAACGCTGGGCGGCATCGTGCTGGTATCGGTGATATTTTACCTGATTATGCGCAGCGCGGCGGGCGGCGGCAAAGTGATGAACGTCGGCAAAACCAAGGCGCATATGCAGAACAATATGAAAGTGCGATTTTCCGACGTAGCCGGCGCGGAAGAAGAAAAAGAAGAACTGCAGGAAGTGGTGGAGTTTTTGAAAACGCCCAAGCGCTTTTCCGATCTCGGCGCGAGAATCCCGCGCGGCGTGCTTTTGGTAGGCCCTCCGGGAACGGGTAAAACGCTGTTTGCGAAAGCCGTTGCGGGCGAGGCGGGCGTGCCGTTCTTCTCGGTTTCCGGTTCCGACTTCGTGGAAATGTATGTGGGCGTGGGCGCGGCGCGTGTGCGCGATTTGTTCGACGTGGCGAAAAAGAACCAGCCGTGCATTATTTTCATCGACGAAATCGACGCGGTGGGCAGACGGCGCGGAGCAGGACTCGGCGGCGGACACGACGAAAGAGAACAGACGCTGAACCAGATTCTGGTGCAGATGGACGGCTTCGAAACGAACGAGGGCATTATCGTGATGGCGGCGACCAACCGCGCGGACATTCTTGACCCTGCGTTGCTTCGTCCCGGAAGATTCGACAGACAGATCAACGTGAACCTGCCCGACGTGAAAGGGCGCGAGCAGATTTTAAAGGTGCACGCGAGAAACAAACCCATCGCGCCGGACGTGAACTTCCGCACGGTGGCGAGAATCACGGCGGGATTTTCGGGCGCGGACCTTGCCAACCTTCTGAACGAAGCCGCGATTTTAACGGCGAGAAAGGGCAAGAAGCTGATAGGGAACCTCGAACTGTACGACGGCATCAACAAGGTGCTGATGGGACCGCAGAAGAAGAGCCGCGTTGTAACGGAATCGGATAAGCGGTGCACGGCGTACCACGAATCGGGACATGCGGTTTTGGCGTGCCTGTGCAAGCATTGCGACCCCGTACACGAAGTTTCGATTATTCCGCGCGGCAAGGCGGCGGGGTACACGATGACCCGCCCCGAAACGGACGACAACGACGTATCGTACAACAAGCTTGTGGATAACATCTGCATGTCGCTTGGCGGGCGCGTGGCGGAAGAACTGGTGATTAAAGACGTTACGACGGGCGCGAGCGCGGACTTGCAGCACGTATCGGACATTGCGCGGCGCATGGTTACGCAGTGGGGTATGAGCGATAAGCTGGGGCTTGTGGCGTATGATTCCGACCAGCCCGTGTTTATGGGTATGGATTACGAATACGGCGGCGGAGCGCGCAACGGGTACTCGCAGGAGACCGCGGCGGCGATCGACGACGAAGTGAGAAAACTGGTGGCTTCGGCGCACGAACGCGCGGTGAAACTTTTAACGGAAAACAGGTCGATACTCGACAATATGTCGCGCGTGCTGGTGGAAAAGGAAACCATTTACACCGACGAAGTGGCGATGCTGATGAAGGGCGCAACGTATACGGAAGTGATTGCGTTTATGGACGCGCAGGAGGACAGGCACGAGATTGACCCGTTTGAAAGAATGACGAAGGCTTCTCCCGAACACACTGTGGAAGAAAAGTAAGTTTATTAATCGAATAAATTTTAAAGCCGTTGCGCGGTAGTTTGCGCAGCGGCTTTAATAATTGTCTTAGATATATGAAAACGGCAAGCCTTAGGCTTTCCGTTTTTTCAATTTCTTTTGCTTTTAATATATTCGGTAAAATCTTGTACTTGTTTTTTCTCGTCTTCCGTGAGCGCGCGGTACGCTTTCAGCCATTCCCGCTCGTTTTTCGGCAACGTCGCTTCCGCCGATACCGTTACCAACGGCTCGTTTGCCGCGCCTTTGATCTCTAACAGGTAATCCGCCGAAACGTTGAAAACTTGCACGATTTGATTTATTCGGTTTACGTCTGGCACGGTGTTTCCGAGCTCCCACGCGGCATAGCCGCTTGGCGATAAACCTAATTTTTGAGCGGCTTCTTTTTGCGACATCCCGCTTTCTTTTCTTATTTCTCTCAGTTTTTCCGAAAATCCCATAATTGAATTATATCAGATATCGCTTAAATTTTGTTGACAATTTTTAAATAAAAAAGTATAATATTGTATATAACTACTTTATCGAAAAATGTTTAGCGAAAACAGAGATGAAAATGGTTAATATTTCGGAAAGAATAAGAGAGATATGCAAAGAAAGAAAAATACCATATTGGGAACTTGCCGAAAAAGCGGGGATAACAGCTACCACGCTGAGCCGGATTCTTAATAATTCGAATTTTCCGTCGGAAAAAACTTTGGGCGCGATATGCCGCGCATTAGAGATAACCGAAAAAGATCTTTTTGCGGGGTTTTCTACTTACAAACTTTCGGCGCAAGAATTTATTCTTCTTAAATATTTTCGCCAATTACCGGATTTCAAAAAAATTGCCCTTTTGCAATTTTTAAGAAGCGAAGAAAATTTACCGCATAAGTAAAAATGATAAGCCGCCGCGCAAGGGTTTGCGCAGCGGCTAAAATTATATAAAATTGTAACAACCGTTATTTCACGGCAACCCAGATTTCGCAATAATAATCGGGGTTTTGCGTATCCGCCGAGGGGTATACCTCGAATTCTACGCCGTTGCCGTATTCGTACCCGCTTTGCACGAAAAATTCTTTGCAGATCCGCGTGTACGTATTCACGAACGCTTCGGGCATCTTCCCACGTACGGGAAACACCGCGTAGGTGGCTGCGGGAATCGTGATTTTTTCCAAACCGTTGGGCACGGGCGCGCCGTTATCTTCCACTGCCAACCCGTACGGGAAATCTTGCCCGCTGCCTTCCGCCGAGAACGATACCCCGAGCAGACCTTTCAGCTGCGGGTTTTCGGGCAGCCGTTCGATTAAATTTTGCATCGTGCCGTCCTTTCCGCATTCCGCCCAAAACGCCGAAATTTCGCGCGTGGTGAGTTCTTGTTGCTTTTTAAAACGCTTTCTTTTGGCGATAATTTCGAAATCGCCGAGCTTTTTGATTGAGTAATCCATTAAATTGCCTCCGCTTACGATAAGTTTTAAAGAGAGGCGTGAGAACGTTTTGTATTTTCCGCTTTTCTTCGCTTCGCGCGGCGTGATGCCGTGGAAAGCCGTGAACGCACGCGTGAAGCTTTCGGGCGTATCGTAGCCGTACAGATACGCCGCGTCGATTACTTTCATGTTTTCGCGCACGATTTTTTCCGCGGCGACGCTTAGCCTGCGATAGCGGATATAATCCCCGAGAGACACTCCGCAAAGCAGCGAAAAACACCTTTGAAACGCGAACGACGAGAAATACGCCTGCTTTGCGATTTCTTCGAAGCTCGTTTTTTCCGTGAGGTTTTCTTCTACGTAGTCGATCGCCCGCGAGATTGCGGATACGTAATTCATCCTTCCGTCTCCTTCTGCTCTTATTATAGCGCGTGCGGCGGCTAAAATCTTGACTTTTTGTGCTCGATGCGGTCAGTTTTGCGCGGGCAGAAACGCGGCGAACAGCGTTACTATTGCCGCCGAAAGCAATATGCCGCCCAGAATATCGGTGAGATAGTGCACGCCGGAAAGCGCTCTGCCGATAACCATGACGAGCATCACCGTGCCGGAAAGCGTTTCCGCGGAAATCAGCGCGGGTTTGCAGGCGATTCTGCCGCGCAGCATAAAAATTCCGCTGCCTGCGATCGTGAGCGTGAGCATGGTGTGCGAAGAGGGATAGGACGCCGCGATTTCGCCGTTTTCAAGCACGGGGCGGTAGTTGATGACGATTTTTTCGAACGCTACATAGAAAATCGCGAGCAGCAGGTACGTCGCCGCGAGGACGAACAGGTCTTTATCGATTTTTTTCAGGCTTTTGCGCCGGATCAGCTGCGCTACGCCGTAAACGGCGAAGCCTGCTGCTTCTGATAAGGCAAGGTATCCGAGAAACTGAGTAAGTTTATACCAGCCCTGCGAGATTTCGCCGTTTTTGTGCGTGGCGTTGAAAAACGCAAGATTGAGGTGGGAAAAGCCGATTTCCGTGCCGGGAACTTTGCCCGCGGCTTTATCTGCCGTGGCGACGAGCACGGTGAACACGAAAAACAGCGCGAACAGCGCGATGGATACGAGAAGTGCATTTTTTTTGGGTTTGATCATGAAATTCTCCTTTGATTGCCGGGAACGGCTTTTGCGGGAAGCTGCGTTTTTACGGTTGCCGCTTTCTTTCCGCCGCGGAGAAATCCGGGCGGAATTTGCCGAAACGGCAGCGGACGGACGTAAACGAAGCGTGTTTTACGCCGACGAGCTTATCTGCCTCGGCGGCAAGATTTTCGAATTTTGCGTTCATGAAATGCACGGCGACGTAGCGGACGTTGCGGATTTTGCCGTTGGCTTTCATCAGAAAATCGCGGACGGGCGCACAGACGGAAAACACCCAGACGGGGAAACACACGTACACTTCTTCGTAATTTTCAAGGCGTTCGGGCATTTTTTCAATCGGCATCGGGCGGCGCAGCATACCGTATCTGCCGCTTTGCCAGAAGCCCGCGTTGCCCGCCGTGCGTTCGGGCGTGGTGAGCTCGAAAAGGGCGGCGTTATGCGCGGCTGCGATTTTGCGTGCGAGAGATTTTACATAGCCGCGGCGGGAAAAGTAAACGACAAGTACGGATTGGTCGTTCCGGACGGGCGTTTCGGGTTGCGGGGCGATTTCCGCTTGCAGTGCGGCGGAAAATTCGCTTTGCGCCCTGCCGATGAGCGTGAGAACGCCCGTTACCGCCTGCGCGAAACCGAAAACAAAGTATGTCGCAGACATAAAATTCAACGGGAAAATGACGAATTGAACGGTTATCCACAGCATCAGCGTTATGCCGGATACGCCGCCGAGGATTTCGCCCGCTTTTTTATGCCCGAAGAGAAGCGCCGCCGCCGTGAGGTTGGGCACGCCGTTGACGAAAAGCAGCGCGATTCCGGAAAAAATAAGATTCCCGAACAGCTTATCGGCGAAGGGAAGTACCCGGAAATAGGGCAGAAAACCGCTCATGCCCGTGGCGGTTCCGTACGGATCGACGAACATCAGTATTGCGCCGCCGACCGCGCCGACGCCGATGAAAAGCGCCCAGAAAACGAGCGCCCTGCGGGATAAAATATAGCGTTTGTTGTATGGAATCGGCTGCATGCGGTTAATCTTCGTGAGAATCGTTGGCAACGCCGATTAAAAAATCGACCGTTTTACGTAAATCGTCGGTGATTTCGTCTACCCAGTCGGCATCCTCGTGCAGAATCACGCTGCCTACGCCGTGCGACAGAAACACCGCCATGGGCATCGGCGCGAGGTGCGGCTGCGCGCCCGTTTCGAGCAGGCATTCTAAAATTTTCTGTATGTACGGTTCGATAATCGTAAGCGTTTGTTCGCGGATTGCCCAGCGTACCGTGCGGTGCATGTTGGCGGAATATTTTTCGCGGAATTCTCTTGTAACGCTTTTCATATATCTGAAAAACGCGTATAACGCCGTGTATGCTTCCTGCGAAGCTCCGTCCACGATGGTTTCGGCGTGCTGTTGATACGGGCTGAAAAAGTTATCGAGCACCGTGGAAAACAAGTCGTCTTTTGTCTTGTAGTAGTAATAAATCAGCCCCGCTTCGCAGCCTGCGGCGTCTGCGATAGAGCGCATGCTGGTGCCGTCGAAGCCCTTTTCGAAAAATTCCTTCGCCGCCACGCGGGCGATTTCGTTTGCCGTTCCGCCGTCGAATTTCTGTTTTCTTGCCATGATTTTCTCCTTGAAGTAATCGTCGTATATATTATATAGCACTTTTTCGCGCGTATGTCAACTTTTTTAATAACGTTTAAAAAGTTTCCGGCGGAAAACGCCGACGGGCTTTGTTCCGTCGGCGTTACGTCGGTTTTTTGTTATGCTAAAATCAGCACCGAAAGGTTGCAGTAGATGATAAGGGAAATCGCGTCTACGATGGTGGTGATGAAGGGACTTGCCACGACGGCGGGATCGAGACGGCACTTTTTGGCAAGCAGAGGAAGCGTGCAGCCTACGAGTTTTGCCACGATGACCGTGAGTACCAGCGCGCTTGCCACCACGCTGCAGCGAAGCGGCGTATAGCCTTCGAACCCGAACAGCAGATTATCGATGAGCATAAGCTTGGCAAAGCAGGCGGCGCCCAGCGTTAATCCCAGCAGGATAGAGGCGCGGAATTCTTTCCAGACGACCTTTAAAACGTCGCTTGTTTTCAGTTCGTCCAGCGCGAGGGAGCGGATGACGGTAACGGAAGCCTGCGAGCCCGCATTGCCGCCCGTATCCATCATCATGGGAACGCACGCGAACAGGACGGGGGAAATTGCCGAAAGCCGCGCTTCGTACGTGTTTAAAATGAGTCCCGTGAACGTGGCGCTGACCATTAAAACGAGCAGCCACGGAATACGGTTTTTCCAGATGCCCCATACGCTTGTTTTTAAATAGGGCGTATCGGTGGGCGTCATAGCCGCCATCTTCGCGATATCTTCGGTGTTCTCTTCCTGAATGACGTCCATGGCGTCGTCGACGGTTACGATACCTACCAGACGACGTTCGTTATCCACCACGGGCAGCGCGAGGAAGCCGTAATTGGAAATTTTTCTCGCCACGTCTTCGCGGTCGTCCTCGGTGTGGGCGTAAATCACGTTTTCGTCCATGATTTCGGAAATTTTCGTTTCCGGCGCGGAAATCATCAGCGTTTTTGCCGAAACGCAGCCGAGCAGTTTGTTCGCCGCGTCGGTAACGTAGCAGGTGTAGATGGTTTCTTTATCGATCGCCGTGCGGCGGATGCGCGTAAACGCTTCGTTCACCGTCATGGTGGGGCGAAGGGAGACGTATTCCACCGTCATGATGCTGCCGGCGCTGTCTTTCGGGTACTTTAAAATTTCGTTGACGTAATCGCGCGTTTCTTTGTCGCTGGCGGCAAGAAGCCGTTTGACCACGTTGGCGGGCATCTCTTCGATGACGTCTACCGTATCGTCGACGAACAGTTCGTCCATGACGGCTTTGACTTCGAGATCGCTGAGTTTGTGTAACAGTTTTTCGCGCGTGTCTTTATCCAGTTCCACAAACGTATCCGCCGCGAGATCTTTGGGCAGGATGCGGAACAGAACGGGCAGATCTTCGTCTTCCACCTCTTCGAAAACCGCCGCCACGTCGGGCGCGTTCATCGAGGCGAGAAGCGGTTTGAGTACGGAAAAACGCCGCTCTTCGAACAAGCGGACGATTTCTTCCTTTTCCGCGATGCGCCGTACGATTTTTTCGGGCATATCGCCGATCATTTCCACGGTGTCGTCTACGGAAACGCCGTCCATAACTTCCTGCAGCTCGTCGTCGCGCAGGGTGGAAATGATTTTGCTTTGCAGCGGCGCGTCTAAAAGGATTAACGTTTCGGCGAGGAAATCGGAATCCAGCGCGCGGCACAGGGGCTGCAGATACTTTTCGGGCAGGGCTTCGAGAACTTTTGCAAATTCCTCCGCGCCGAGCCGGAGAGCGCAGTCTGCCGCGCCCTCAAAATCTTCTCTTTCGAGAAGTTCGTTTAAATTTTTTTCTTCCATCTTTCTTTTTCTCTTGCACAAAGGCGTGAAAGAAAGGCGGATAAACGGTTATCCCGCTACGGCTTTGCGCCGGAGATTGTTGCTTAAAGCAACGAATAAAGGAGGCGCGCCGCAAAAACGGTTAGTCCGGGTTTATCGTCGCCTCTACTTCGATCGTCCACGGTAGGTGCCTCCTTTAAAAAAAATTTATTTTGCGCGGGAAGGGAACTTTCCGATTCCGCATTTCTATTATAACAGCGAAAAGGGAAATTGTCAAACCTTTGCCGCGGAAATTGCGCGATAAATTTTATTTTTTCTCTTCTCTTTCCGCCTTGCTTTATTATATGTTTGACAGAAAAGAAAGGGTTTATGCGCCGGGAGAAAACATTACGAGCCGGAGATGATTTTTTCGCTGTCGAACATTTTCGCGAGCGCGAACGAAAGCGCGCCTGCCGCCGCAAGATCGGTAAGCGCCGCGGCAAGCACCTGCCATGTTTTTGCCGTGAACGAGAAAATATCGCCCATGACTTTCACCGAATTGAACACGGGGATAAAGTATGCCCACGCGCCGATTTTTCCGCCGAAAAGCATATTGCCTATCGCCGCCGCAAGAATGACGATCATGAGCGGCCCCGCGTAGCTGTTGGCTTCTTTTACGCTTTTTGCGAGTGTGGACAGCAGCGACATCAGCGCCACGATGACGAGCGTGGTTGCCACGATGACGAGCAGCAGCAAAAGATAATCGGAAACGCCGTACGCCGCGGCGGAGAAGTTCATGCCGACGCCGTCGGACTGAAGCATTTTCGGGAGAGAAAGAACGATGCCGAAGAAAGAGCACGTTGCCGATACGAGCGAAGCCGCCGAAAGGGACAGAATTTTGCCGAGCGCGATATGGCTGCGCTTTACGGGCGTTACCAGCATGGTGGCGAAGGAGCCTCTTTCTTTTTCGCCCGCGATGGATTCGGGCACGAGCGACATGCAGCCCGCGTAAATGAACGTTACGAGCAGCATGGGCGCGATCATGGAAAGCATCATGGCGGTTACGTCTTTATCGGACGCGATGTCGGCGGAGGCGATGTAAAAATTCGTGGTCTGCCGCGCGGAGAGAACGGTATACAGGATTTGGTACGCGCCCGAAGAAACGGTTTCGGTGGAGTTGTAATAAATCTCTACGCCCGGCGCGGTTTCCGGGGAGGTTGCGCTAAGTGCGGAGAAGTCCGCCACGGCGTCGATTTCGCCGTCCGTTACGCGCTGTTTCGCGCTTTCGAGCTCGTCTTTTGAAATTTTTTCGAGCGTTACGGCGGGGACGGCGCCGAAATCGGCTTCGAAAGCGGCGGGGAGATCGACGACGGCGATTTTGTACGTCTGATTTTCGTCGGGCGAAACCATATTGCCGATGACGCCGCCGAGCAGGGAATAGATGCAGTATAAAAGCACGCCCGGCAGAATCAGCGACAACACCAGCCGCCTGTCTTTAAAAATGCGGGCAAATTCTTTTTTCATGATGGTGAGAACTGTTTTCATAAGTTTGCTCCTTTCACCGCCGCGTATAAATCGAAGAACGCGTCTTCGAGGGATTTTTCCGCCGTGAGTTCTTTCACGCTGCCTTCCTTTGCCATTTTTCCGTCGATGACGATGCCGGCGCGGTCGCAGAGTTTTTCGACCAGCGAAAAGATATGGGTGGACAGCAGTACCGTTTTGCCGCGTTCTTTCTGTTCCAGAAGAAAATCGGTTACGGTTTTCGCCGTGAGCACGTCCAGCCCGTTGGTGGGTTCGTCGAAAATGATGAAATCGGGATCGTGCACGAGGGAAATCGCGATGGAAACCTTTTGCTTCATGCCCGTGGAAAGATCGGCGATTTTCGTTTCGGCGAAGTTGTCTATGCCGAAGCGGGAGAACAAAAGCGCTTTGCGTTCGCTGCGCCGCGCCTCGCTCATGCCGTGCAGTTCCGAATAAAAATCGAAGAGGTACGAGGGCGTGAAAAATTCGTCCGGTTTCAGTTCGCTGGTTAAAAAGCCGATTTCGTTGCGCACCTTATCCGCCTCTTTCGTTACGCTGTGCCCGTTGACGAACGCGTCGCCGCTATCCGGCTTTATCAGCGTGGCGAGCATGCGGAGCGTGGTGGTTTTGCCCGCGCCGTTGGGACCGAGCAGTCCGTAAATTTCGCCTTTTTTTACCGTGAAAGAGAGTCCGTCGACAGCGGTTTTCGTGCGTTCCGCCGTCTTTTGCGTTTTGCGCTGTTTTGCGGAAAGATGAAACGTCTTTTTTAAGTTTTCCGCGCGCATCGCGGTTTCTTCGGGAATACACATACGTTTTTTCTCCGTGCTTTTTCTTTGATTTTATCACTTTTGCGGGGGCGTGTCAACGGTTTGCGCGGCGTTTCTGACGATTGTGAAAAATAACGGCGTCCGAAAAAAACGCGGCGGGAATATCCGGGGGCGGCGGGGAATAGAATAGAGGGAAAGCGAAAGAGGCCGCCGCGCCGTGAAAGTATGCGGCGGGAGACGGCGGGGAAAAACGGTTTTCGACAAAACTTGCGCAAATTCCCTTGAAAAAGCGAAAATTTCGCGCGGGGAAAGAAGTTAAAATAGAGATACGCGGCGGTGGAAAATGAAAATAATCTGCGTGGGCAGGAAAAAAGCGGCGGTTTTGTTTCTGGCGGCGTGCGCGCTGCTGGTGGCGGTGGTTGCGGCGAACGCGTTCGCGCCGGCGGCATACGCGGCGTTTGCGAAAAAACGGGTGTTGCCGATTTATTCGGTGGAGCGCGAAGATAAGACGATTTCGATTTCGTTCGATTGCGCCTGGGGCGTGGAGCACACCGACGAGCTGTTGAAAATCATGGACGAACAGGACGTGAAATGCACGTTTTTCATGGTGCAGTTCTGGGTGGAAAAGTACCCGGAATACGTGAAAAAAATCGCGGCGGCGGGGCACGAAATCGGCACGCACAGCCGCACGCACCCGAAAATGAGCGAGCTGACGAAGGAACAGATTGTAAGCGAGCTGAATACTTCGTGCGAGGCGATTGAAAAGATTACGGGGAAAAAGACGGAGTTGTTTCGTCCGCCGTTCGGGGATTACGACGATTTGCTGGTGGAGACGGCGAAGGAAGCGGGACTGTATACGATTCAGTGGGACGTGGACTCTTTGGACTGGAAGAATCTTTCCGGGCAGGAAATCGCGCTGCGGGTGGTGAACGGGGTGAAAAGCGGTTCGATTATTTTATGCCACAACAACGGGTTGCATACGGCGGAGGCGCTGCCCGTGATTTTATCCGCGCTGAAGAACAAGGGCTATCGTTTCGTGCCGATCGGGGAGCTTATCTACCGTGAAAACTATTCGATGCGGAGCGACGGGCGGCAGATGCCCGCGAGTTGAAACGCGCGGGGTATGGGTGAAGCGAACGCGGATAAGGCGCGCGAAAACAGATAAAAACCAAGAAAAACGGAGGTAAAAATTCAATGAATTACGCGACGGAGAAAAACAACAAGGTATACGTGATGGGGGAGATCGTTTCCGATAAAACGTTCTCGCACGAGGTGTACGGAGAAGGGTTTTACGAATTCTTTCTGAAAGTGATGCGACTTTCGGGACAGGCGGATATTCTGCCCGTTACGGTGAGCGAGCGGCTGATAGAAGCGCACGATCTGAAAAAAGGTTCGTTTGTGGCGGCTTCGGGACAATTCCGCAGTTATAACAAGCTGGAAAACGGAAGATCGCGGCTGATGCTGACGGTGTTCGTGCGGGAAATAGAAGAAGCGGACGAAAATAAAAACCCGAACGGGATTCTGCTTAGCGGGTATATCTGCAAACCGCCCGTGTACCGCACCACGCCGTTCAACCGCGAGATTGCCGACGTGCTGATTGCCGTGAACCGCGCGTACAATAAATCCGATTATATTCCGTGCATTGCCTGGGGAAGGAACGCGCGGTTTGTGAAAAACCTTTCCGTGGGGGATAAGGTGGCGATTTCGGGGCGGATTCAGAGCCGCGAATATCAGAAAAAACTGAGCGAGACGGAAACGAAAACGATGACGGCGTACGAGGTTTCCGTTTCGAAACTTGCCGCGTTTGACAACGCGGAGGATTTCGATATAGAAACGGAATTCGATCTGTACGCGTTCCGCGGCGAAAACAGACGTGCGGACGGACGGGAAGGGTACGTAGGCGCGGGCGCCGCCGGTCTGCCCGGCAACGCGGGTTGAAAAACGAGCCGTACGGCGGAAAATAAAGAGATAACGGGCGGGAAAAAGGAGAAAAGGCGGAACCGGACGGGTTTCGCTTTTTTTCGTGCGCGGGCGGGGCAAAAAAGCGTAAAATACAACCTTCCGGAAAGAATGTTGCGCGGGGGCGCGGCGCTTGCTTGACTTTTTCGGCGCGCGTGGTATAATAGCGGTATGAATGTTTTTCGGAAAAAACTGCGGCTGACTTCGGCGCAGACGATCATCCTCGGTTATGCCGCGGCGATTCTGGCGGGCGGCGTTCTGCTGGCGTTGCCGATTGCGGCGCAGAGCAGGGAAAGCATGCCTTTCCTCGACGCGTTGTTTACTTCCGCTTCCGCCGTGTGCGTTACGGGGCTGGTGGTGCGCGATACCGCTACTTATTTTTCGCTGTTCGGGAAACTGACGATTATCACGCTGATACAAATCGGCGGCGTGGGCGTGGTAACGCTTGCCGTTACGTTTGCCGTGGCGGCGGGAAAGAAATTGCGGCTTTCCGGGCAGAATACCATGCTGGAATCGGTGGCAGCCGAAGAGAGCCGAGACGCCTGGAGATACGCGCGGTTTATTTTATTGTTTTCGCTTGCCGCGGAAGCGATCGGCGCGCTGTTTTTAATGCCCGCGTTCTGTTCGCGATTCGGTGCAAGGGGAATCGGCTATGCGTTCTTCCATTCCGTATCGGCGTATTGCAACGCGGGGTTCGACCTGATGGGCGCGGAAACGGGGCAATTTTCGTCTTTGACGGGGTTTGTCGGTTCGCCGCTCGTCAATTTTACGATTTGCGGGCTGATTCTTTGCGGCGGGCTAGGCTTTTCGGTGTGGGGAGACGTCGGCAGAAATAAATTCCGCCTGAAGCGCTATTCGGTGCAGAGCAAAGCGGTGCTGGTATCCGGCGCGATACTGGTGTTTGTGCCCGCCGTGTATTTCTATTTCGCGGAGTTTTCCTCGGCGGCGTGGAAAGCGGAACTTTCGGGCGGGGAGCGCGTGCTGGCTTCGTTGTTTTCGGCGGTTACGCCGCGTACGGCGGGATTCAACACGGTGGATTATTCGGCGATGAGCGAAGCTTCGCTGATGACGACGATCGCGCTGATGCTGATAGGCGGCGCATCCGGTTCGACGGCGGGCGGCATGAAACTGACGACGCTGACGGTGTTGTTCTGCGCGGCGGTTGCCGCGGTGCGGAAACGGAAAGAAGTGCGGTGCTTCGGCAGAAGAATAGGAAGCGACACGGTGAAGGACGCGGCGACGATTGCGTTTTTGTACGTTTCCCTGTTTGCAGCGGGGAGCATCGCGATAGCGACGATTGAAAAACTGCCGATGCTGCCGTGTATGTTTGAAACGGCTTCGGCGATTGCCACCGTGGGGCTGACGACGGGGATTACGGCGGGGTTTTTCGGCGCGTCGCCCGCTATTCTGATGATACTGATGTATTTCGGGCGCGTCGGCGGGCTGACGTTATTTACGGCGGTGGCGGGCGGCGGACATTCCGACGACGGAAGATTGCCCCTCGGCACGATTGCCGTGGGCTGAAAGAAAGCGTAAGGCGAAAGGAGTATTCCGATGAAAAATATATTGTTGATAGGTCTTGGAAGATTCGGACTGAACGCGGTGAAAAAGCTGCGGGAACTGGACCACGAAGTGCTTGCCGTGGACGAAAACGAAGAGCGCGTGAACGACGCGATGCCGTACGTTACGGAGGCGAGAATAGGCGATTGCACGCGCGCCGAATTTCTGAAGTCTCTGGACGTGCCGCGTTTCGACCTTTGTATCGTGGCGATCGGCGACGATTTTCAGTCGTCGCTTGAGATTACGTCGCTGTTGAAAGATTTCGGAGCGAAAAAGGTGGTTTCCAGAGCGTGCAACGACGTACAGGGAAAATTTCTGCTGCGGAACGGCGCGGATAACATCGTGTACCCGGAACGGCAGCTTGCGCACTGGACGGCGATACGCTATGCTTCGGATAATCTGAGCGATTATATCGAACTCGGCGACGAATCGGGAATTTTCGAAGTAACGCCGCCCGCCGCCTGGACGGGGAAAACCGTGGGGGACATCGATATCAGAAAACGGTACGGCGTGAATATTCTGGCGATTAAAAAAGACGGAAAAATGTCTTTGGCGGTGAACTGCAATTCGGTGATCGAAGAGGGAATTCATCTTCTTGTGCTGGGCGCGTTTAAAGACGTACGTAAGTGCTTTAAACTGTAAAGAAAAAGGCGGATTCGCCGTAAAAATACAAATTTTTGAAAGAAAATTCGTTGCCGCGCCGCCGCGGCGCGGTGTATCATATCTTATATGGGATATGTGTTTTTACTGATTGCAAGCTTTGCGGGCATTACGAAAATGGCGGCGATGAAAGGCTGCGGAAAAGTGTGCCCCGGCGCGTACAATTCCGTGCGGATCAACGCTTTCCGTTCGTTGCTTTGCGCCGCGGTGGCGCTTGCCGTGTTTCTTGCTTCGGGGGCGCGCGCGGAAAAGGAAGAGTGGGCGCTGTGGCTGATTTCCGGCGTATCGAACGCGGCGATGATGTTTGCCTGGCTGCTTTGTTCGGAGCGGATAGGGCTGGTATTCGTGGAATCGTTCTGTATGCTCGGTTCGGTGGCGATACCGTTGTTTCTTGCGCCCGTATTATACGAAGGCGAAGCGGTGAACGCGCGGCAATGGGCGGGCGCGGCGTGCCTTCTGGCGGCGCTGGCGCTGCTGTTTGCGAAAAGAAAAAACGCCGCGGCGGCGAGAGGCGGAGCAACGAAAGAACTTTCCGGAAATATCCCGGAACGGGCGGCGGCACAGACGGAAAAGACGGCGGCGGAACGCAGGAAAGCGGCGGCGATTACGGCGGCGTATATCGTGCTGTTGGTGCTTTCGAACGCGGGCGTGAGCATAACGCAGAAGTTGTATCCCGTGCGCGCGGGAAAGGAGTACGCTCCGTTTTTTAACCTGATGACGTTTCTGACGGTGTGCGCGTGCTTTCTGGCGGCGCTGTTTGCGGGAAAGGCGTTTGCGGGGAAGAGGTTGCAGCCCGAAAACGCGGCTTCGGGGAAAAAACTTGCGGCGTTTGTATCGGTGGCGGCGGTGATGATTTACGTGTATTCGTTTTTTGCCACGCTTTCGGCGGAGGCGTTGCCTTCGGCGGTGTATTATCCGTTGGCGCGGGGCGTGAGCATGCTGCTTACGGTGCTTTGCGATTCGATTGTTTTCAGGCAGAAAATTACCGGAAACGTATGGGCTGCGCTGGCGTTTATCTTTGCCGCGATTGCGTTGACGAGCTTATGAAAAATGATTTTTAAAATGAAAAAACGGAGCGAAATGCTCCGTTTTTTTGCAGTGTATTTGCGATTTATCCGGGCGGCATCGGGCGGCGGCATCCGGGGGCAAAAAGATTGCCGTTTTTGAAATTCGGACTCAGTCTGTATCGAATAATTCGTTGGGCGTGATATCTAATTTTTTGCAAAGAAAAATAATTTTTTCGTAATCAAGCTGAATTTTACCCGTTTCGTAGTCGCTGTATTCAGGTTGTTTCTTGCCGAGTTCGGCTGCCAGTTCTTTCTGCGATATGCCCTTTATTTTGCGCGCTTCCCGCAAGTTTGCGCCGATTTTCTTTGCGATTTCGTTTTTCATGAAGGATACTCTTATTATTTTTTATTTGTATAAAAAATATACAAAAAATTGCTATATTTTGCTTGACGTATAGCAAAAAATGCCATATAATAAGAGCGTAAAATGATAGATGAGGGGCGATTTTATCGGCGTAAAATGGGAAAATGTATCTTTTGTATGATTAGTTTACCGGTTTTAGCCGGCGGAGTATTGTTTTTTATAATTAAAAAAAGACGAACGAGTTTATTTTTAAATTTATTCGGACGGAAAAATGCTGATTTGGAGTTTTTTGATTTACAGCTTTTTATTATGCCCAAGAAATTGGGCTTTTACTATAAAGGGCGATTGCCGTGGCGTATGCAGAGATACGGGATATGTGATATTCAAGAACAAGCAGAGACGAAAATAGTGTGCAGGATAGGGACAGCCGAGGATAAAATCGACACGAAAAGAGAAAAATTTGACGCGATTTTAAGCCGTGCCGGCGGCGTTGAATTATCAATAATTAAAACAAAGAAAAATAAAGTCTTTGATGTCTGGCTGAAAGTCGGGAGCGGGGGAAAAGAAGAAAAAATTCCCGTTGCGTTACGCAAACAGGGCACTACGCTTTTGACTGCAGGGAAATTGATACAAGCAGCAGCGAAATCTGCGGTGGCGGTAAAGAGTACGGAATCATTGATAGCATAAAAAACAGCGACTTTTCATGATGAAAAGTCGCTGAAATTGTTTGGTTTTTAAAGGTTATACCAAAGGATGCTCGGCGCGGATAACGGCGTAGCAATCGGGACGAAGTTCGTGGATTTTTGCGGCGACGGCGCGTTCCGCGTCCGCAAGCACCCATTTGCTTTCAATCGGTACCGATAAATCGAAAATCAGGTTTTTCCGATCTTTGCCGTACGTCATCCGGAAATCGTGCATCGTGAACGTTTCGTCCGTCTGCGCAACCACGTTGCGGACGAAATCGCGCATGTCGTTGACGATCTCGTCGTGAATGACGATGGGATCCATATGTACGGTTACGAGGCAGCCGAATTTTTCGTGGATATCTTCTTCGAGACGGTCGATTACCTCGTGCGCGAGATTGATGTCGTCGTCCGCCGGGACTTCCGCATGGAAAGAAACCACCAGTTTGCCGGGGCCGTAATCGTGCACGATGACGTCGTGAATGCCCAGTATTTCGGGGTAATTTCCGACGAACTGATAGATGTTTTGTACAAATTCTTTCGAAGGGGGCGCGCCCACCAGCAAATCCACCGTTTCCTTGGTGGCTTTGACGCCCGAAAAAAGGATAAACGCCGCCACCAGAAGCCCCGCAACGCCGTCGATTTTCCAGCCGAAGTATTTGCCGCAGAGGGCGGAGAGAAGTACGACGAACGTTGCCACGACGTCCGAAATGCTGTCGGTTGCCGCGCCTTTCAGGGCGACGGAATTGATTTTTTTGCCGACCTTCTTATAGAATACGTACAGCCACGATTTCGCAAGCAGCGAAAAGCACAAAAAAGCCACCGTCAGCGCGGAAATCGAGGGGAGTTCGGGGTGAATTATGCTTGTTACGGAGGATTTTAACAGCTCCGCGCCCACGAGGATGACCAGCATATCCACAATCAGCCCCGCCACGTATTCCATGCGCCCGTGTCCGAGCGGGTGTTCTTTATCGCCCGCTTTCGCCGCCATTTTAAAGCCGACGAGCGCCACGAGCGACGAAACCGCATCGGAAGCGTTGTTGAAAGCGTCGGAAACGACGGCGACGGAGGCTGCCAGAATGCCCGCCGTTAATTTGGCGGCAAACAGCAGCACGTTGATGAAAATACCCGTACCTGTGGCGAAAGAAGCGCATTTTTCGCGGTTGATTTTTTCGTATTCGCCTTTTCCCCGCACGCAGCCGAACAGGCGCAGAAGCGCGGAAATCATCTTGCTTCTCCGTCGCTATGCGGGGCGGAAGCATCGCTTGCCGCTTTTTTGGCTTCGCGCGCTTTTTTGGCGCTTTCGGCTTTATTTACGCAGAATTTCGTGAGCTGCACGGCGAGGATAATCAAGCCGATAACGATAAAAATTGCCAGCAAGCCCTGCCACATGATTTTCAACGAGGCTTTCAGGGTATCGGGATTCATAGGGGTTAAACCGCTTGCGAGAAGCGAAAAAATATTCATAATCAGTTTCTCCTTTTTATCGCCTTACAGCAGGGGCAGCACAAGATTGATGATCAGTCCGCCAACGATAGCCGAGGCGATCTGCCCGGAAACGTTTGCGCCGACGGCGTGCATTAAGAGGTGGTTGGTGGAATCTTCTTTAATGCCCATTTTTTCCACCACGCGCGCCGCCATGGGGAATGCGGAAATGCCCGCGGCGCCGATCATCGGGTTGATTTTTTCCTTGCAGAAAAGGTTCATGATTTTGGCACACATTACGCCGCCGACGGTATCGAAAACAAACGCGAACAAACCGAGCGCCATAATCATTAAGGTTTCCCACGTGATAAACTGCGCCGCCTGCATCTGGAAAGCGATGGTGATGCCGAGAAGCAGCGTGATTAAGTTGGAAAGCGTGTTCTGCGCGGTATCGGAAAGAGTGTTGAGCGCGCCGCATTCGCGGATTAAGTTGCCGAACATCAGCATGCCGACAAGCGAAAGAGACGCGGGGGCGATCAAGCCGGAAATAATGGTAACAAGCACGGGGAAAAGAATTTTGGTGAGCTTGCTTACCTGCGAGGCGTGATATTTCATTTTAATGCGGCGTTCTTTTTTGGTGGTGCACATTTTTACCACGGCGGGTTGAACGATGGGCACGAGCGCCATATACGAATACGCTACCACCATAATGGGTCCTACGTATTTCGAAGCGAGCTTCAGCGCGACGAGAATGGACGTGGGACCGTCCGCCGCGCCGATGATGGCGATGGAAGCCGCGTCGTTTAACGGGAAGCCGATTAAAGCGGCGAGAATCAGCGTAACGAAGATGCCGAATTGCGCCGCGCCGCCTAAAATAAAGAGCTTCGGGTTGGAAAGCAGCGGTCCGAAATCGATCATGGCGCCGATGCCGATAAAGAGGAGCAGCGGCATCGCTTCGCTTGCCTGAATGCCCACTCTGAATAAAGAGGCGATGATGCCGTCTTCGGCGATGACCGAGGAGTTCGGGATATTCACGAGGATTGCGCCGAAGCCCATGGGCAGAAGGAGCGCGGGCTCGATGTCTTTTTTGATGGCGAGGAAAATCAGCACGCCGCCGATTATCCACATCGCCACCTGCGGCAGCGTTACCTGCCTGAGCGTTTCGATTAAAAAGTCCATAAAAACCTCCGTTTTCGGGTTTGATTTTTTTATTATTGACGAGTTTGAAAAAATTAAGTAGGGGACGTTTGAAATGAGGGGAGCGGAAAACAAGTGAAGCCCCTCATTCGTCTGCTATCGCAGACACCTTCCCCCGCGGGGGAAGGCTATATCAAAGGAAATCAACAAAATTTCAGACGCTTTGCAACAGTCTGTTGCGAAACGGGCGAAGCTCGCCCGCGGGAGAGCTATATATGGGAAAAACAAAAGACTGCTCCGAAAACGCGCTTTTTTAAAAAAGCGCGTTTTCGAAACAGTCTTGTCGTTTCATTCTGATCCGGGCTATTCTGCGGTTTCGGGCGTTCCGCCGTGCCGCAAAGATAAGCCGTGTTACCGTTATCAGACGGGAAAGCCCGCCGCGCCTTTTCGCGTCGCCGCATGCTTTTCCCCGACTACTCCCTGCCGAAGTATTTCAATTATAAGCTATTCGTGCGGGTTTGTCAACGATATTCGCGCCGAAAACGAATTTTTATTGCGCTTTTTCCCGATGCTTTTCCATTTCTTCGCGGACAGCGATACACGCGTCGCGCACGCACGCGATATTCTGTATACTATAAGTCTTTTCTGCCGTGTACAGGTACAGCGTGCCGAACGAAAACGCGGCGTACAGCGGCGGCATTTTTGCGGCGGGAATACCGCCGTTCTGCGCGAACGTGCGTTTCATTCTGCAATCGGCGAGCTTTGTATACGGAATAGAAACGGGCGGTTTTTTATTGCCGCCGAAATAGAGATACACGCAGGTTTCGTCCGATTCTACGGCGACTCTACGCTTTGCAAGCGCGAACGTGGAGCCTGCGATTAAAAGAGCGGCAATCGCAAGGTAGGCGATTATGGCTCCGAGCATAAACGCCTTTTCGCTTGTGATGGAAAGTTGCGCGATATAGTAAATCGCTCCGCCGAGAAACGCCGTGCCGATGAGCAAAAATAGAATCGGGCGGGTGAGAGAGCGTTTCGCCAGCGCCTTTTTTTCGGTTGCCGAGGGTGCGTTCATAGGAATTCTCCCGTCAAAGAAGTTTTGGGTTAATTATAGCACTTTTTCCGCCGCGCGGCAAGCGGTTGCGCACATATTTACGGCGGGCAAGGCGCAAAATAGGGGTATGAAAAGAAAAACGTTTTTGCGCGGCGCGGCAACGCTGGGGATTTCCGGCGCGGCGGTGAAATGCCTCGGCGCGCTGTACCGCGTGCCGCTGGCGGCGCTGATAGGCTGTTACGGCTTGGGAATTTATCAGAAATCTTACGCGTTTTTCGCGTTTATCGTTACGCTTTGTTCGGCGGGAATTTCGGCGGCGCTTTCCGGACAGGTTGCCGATTTCCGTGCGAAAAATTTCAATTCCGCGCCGCTTGTGCGCGATTATCTGCGGTTGTTTCTGCGGATAGGTTTGTTGGGCGCGGCGGCGGTGGCGGCGCATGCGTTACACGGCGCGGGAACCGGTGCGGCGTATTTGTTTCTGGCGCCAGCCGTGCCCCTTTCGTGCGTTGCCGCGGTGTATTGCGGTGCGTTTCAGGGCGCGGACGATATGTTTCCGACGGCGGTTTCGGAGCTTTGCGGACAGGCGGCGAAAATTGCGTTCGGACTGATTTTTGCGGCGGCGCTGAAAGAAAACGTAAGCAAGGCGGCGGCTTTTTTGTGTCTGGCGGCAACGCTTGCCGCGGTTGCCGAGACGGGCGCTTTGATAGTCTTTCGCAAAAAGCGACGGGGCATGGGCGGAACGAACGGGGATTTTTTCGCGGAACCGCCGATAAGCGGCGGACTTCTGACGGGGAAAGTGTTTACGGAAAAATCGGGAAAAATTCTTTCCCGCACGCTGCCCGTAACGCTTTCGGCGGCGGTACTGCCGTTGACGGCGTTTGCGGAAAGCATGCTTCTGCCGTCGCTGTTCAAGGCGTATTCCGATAAGCCGCTGGCTTTGTACGGATTGTTTGCGGGCGGCGCGGCGTGCATTTCGCATCTGCCCGTAACGCTTTGCCGCGGCGTGGGAGCGGCGGCGATTCCCGATTTGTCGGCGGAAATCAGAAAAAACGGCGCGGCGGGGTGCGGCGGAAAAATTGCATACGCCTGCCTTTTAACGCTTGCCGTGGCGGTGCCCGCGGGGGCGCTGACGTATCTGTTCGCTCCGTTGGCGGCGAAACTGCTGTTCCGTTCTCTGGCGGCGGAAGAAAAGTCGATGCTGGCGGCGTGCGTGCGGATTTCGGCTGCGGGGGCGGTGTTTTTGTCGCTGGCGCAGACGCTTTCTTCCTGCCTGACGGCGCTCGGAAAACAGCGGGGCGCGGCGGCGTGCTGGGGAGTGGCGTGTCTTTCGCGGATACTTTTCGATCTGGCGTTTGCGGGGGTGTTGAAATTTTCGGCGAAAGGCGCGGCTGCAGCCGAAAGTCTGTGCTATTTCGTTGCTTTTTTGCTGATTTTATTGTATAATAGGGCGTGTATGAAAAGCGAAAGAAACATTACGGAGGCGAAAGCATGATTACGGTAATCGGTTTGGGCGTAAAGACGGGCGATCTGACGAAAGAGGGCGAAGAAGCGATTTTAAAAACGGCGGCGACGGGCGGAAAAATTCTGGTGCGGACGGCGAAAACGCCGTCGTACGGAAGCGTGAAAGAGCTGAACGTGCCGCACGAAACGCTGGATTTCGTGTACGATAAAAGCCGTACGTTCGCTACGCTGAATAAAAATTTGTGCCGCGAGGTGAGAAAGTACGGCGAAAACGTCGCGTACCTTGTGGACGGCGCGGCAAGCGAGGATAATTCGGTGAAAGCGATTCTGCGCGCCGCGGGAAAGAAAAACGTGCGCGTGATAAACGGCGTTTCGAAGATTGCGGAAATCGCCGCCGCGGCACATTTCAAAGGTTGCTCGTATCAGGCGGTGTCGGCATGCGAAATTGCGGAGACTCTGCGGGAAGAGGGGCTTTCCGCGCCGCTTATTACATACGATATTGACGGCGAAGATATGGCGGCGGACGTGAAACAGGCGCTTTCCGGGCGGTTCGGCGAAGAAACGGAAATTCTGTTTATCCGCCTGAACGGCGGAAACGGAGGGAGAAAAAAAAGCGGCGATAAGGACGGCGGGAAAGGCGGCGCGCCCGTAGTGAAAAGAATTAAAATTTACGAGCTGGACCGGCAGAAAAACTACGATTGCGGCTGCGCGGCGGCGGTGGAAAAAATAGATCTGCTCGATAAAAAACGGTTTACGATGAACGACGTTTTAACCATTCTGCGTTACCTGCGCGACCCCGTGAGCGGGTGTCCGTGGGATAAAGTGCAGACGAGCGAAAGCATCCGCATGAACGTCATCGAAGAGGCGTACGAGCTTCTGGACGCGATTAACCTGAAAGACGACGACAAAATCCGCGAGGAGACGGGCGATCTTTTAATGCAGGTTGCGTTTCATGCCTCGCTGAAAGAAGAGGCGGGCGCGTTCGATTTTACGGACGTTGCCACGGAGCTGTGCGAAAAACTGATTACGCGGCACACGCACGTGTTCGGGAAGGATAAGGCGCTCGACGCCGACGGCGCGCTGAAAGTGTGGGATAAAAACAAGATGATCGAAAAGCATCAGGACACGTTCGCCAAGGCGGTGAACGACGTGCCGAAGTGCTTCCCCGCGCTGTTGCAGGCGCAGAAAGTGGCGAAACGCGTGGAACGCGGCGGCTGGGACAAGCCCACGTTCGAAAGCGCGAAAGCGGCGCTGGAAGAGGAGCTTGCCGAACTGAAAGCGGAAACGGAGAAGTTTGCGGCGGGGTGCGGCGATAAAGCGAAAACGGCGGAAGAACTGGGCGACGCGCTCTTTTGTATGGCGACGATGGCGCGCGCGGTGGGCGCGGACGCGGAAGAAGCGCTGCTCGATACGGTGAAAAAGGTGCAGCGGCGGTATACGGAATACGAAAAACTTGTGCTGGCGGACGGCAAAGACGTGAATGAGCTGGAGAAGCCGGAGCGCGACGAGTATTACGAAAAAGCGAAAGAAGCCGTAAAGAGCGACGACGAGGGCAAGGCATAAATGCGATTACATCGGGTACAGGTAGGGGGATTTGAAATAAAAAACAACGTATGGCTGGCGCCTTTGGCGGGGTATACGAATTATCCTTTCAGGAAAATCGCGCTGGAAAGCGGGGCGGGGTTTGTGTTTACGGAGATGGTGAGCGCGAAAGGGCTTTGCTATGGCAGCGAGAACACGAAGGAGCTTTTATACACGGCGGAAAACGAGCGCGGCGCGGCGGGCGTGCAGATTTTCGGGAGCGACCCCGCGTTTATGCGCCGTGCGGCGGAAAGCGAAGAACTGGCGCCGTTTGAAATCGTGGATATCAATATGGGGTGCCCCGTGCCGAAAATTTTCAAAAACGGCGAGGGGAGCGCTTTGCTGGAAAATCCGTCGCTGGCGGAAAAAATCGTGGCGGAAACGGCGAAAAGCGGGAAAATCGTAACGGTGAAGTGCCGTATCGGCGTAAACCGCGGAAAAATCGTAGCGGAAGAGTTTGGCAAACGGATGGAAGGCGCGGGGGCGCAGGCGATTACGGTGCACGGCAGAACGCGCGACGAAATGTATTCCGGCGAGCCGGATTATGCGGCGATTGCGGCGGTGAAAAATGCAGTGAAAGTGCCCGTGATTGCAAACGGAGGGATTTTTTCCGTACGGGACGCGGAAACGATGATGGAAAAAACGGGCGCGGACGGCGTGGAAATCGCGCGCGCCGCGCTGTACGATCCGCAGATTTTCTGCGATTTTTCGGGAGTGGAAAGAAAGCCGCTTTTTGAAATAGTGAAGCGGCAGACGGAGGAGACGGAACGACTGTTCGGCGAGCGGTTCGCCACGGTGTTTATGCGGAAAATGTGCGCGTTTTATCTGCGCGGAAAGCGCGGCGCGGCGGCGTATAAGGCGCGGCTTTTCGAATGTAAAACGCCGACGGAAGTCATTTCGCTGGCGCAGGAAATTTTTGAGTGAAGTTTTTGCGGAGAAATGCTAAGGGGGCAAACGAGGAATGGGGGACGTTGAGTACCGGGATAGTATAATTTACCGTAACAAAAAAGAGGATATCGGCAACAAGCGATATTCTCTTGAAAAGATAAAATTTAAGTTGACTGTTCCGGATCGAGTGTTCCGACAACAATAACGGTTTTGTTTTTTGGATTATATAAAACTTTCAAAGTTTTATTCACATAATTGCCGAAATACGTGGAACTAAAATCCGAGGCTTTAAAAATACCGGAGGTTCCGGAGGTAAAATCAGAGCCGTCATCTTTATGTATCGTCAGAGTGAAAGAGCAAGAGTGGCGAAACAAAGCGAAATGTTCGTTATGTACTTCAAGTACATCGGCGGTATAAATATAATAATTTTTTGACCCTGCAAACAAAAGAATAATTCTTATCGCACAGTAAAAAATAAAGGGGATAAGGAGAATAAAACCAGTAATTGACGCCAATCGCGCGGAGACTAAACTGTCATTCACAGACACAATGGCGAGAGTAAGGAATATAACCATAAAAATACCGTAGCACAACAATCCGGAACAATAATATCTGAAATCTACAGATTTTGAAACTAACTTTTTAACATCCATTACTCTATTCTCCGCAAGAAACAACAAAGATTAAACAGTATTTTATCGCAAGGCACAAAGAAAGTCAACGGGATTTTGTAAATAATTTGTAAATTTCTTGTAAATTTTTCGGAAAGCTGTCGGACTCGAAAAGTCCTACGGTGGACTATCTCGGTTATATCTGCGCGGGGCTGAATATCTCGCTTGCCGAATTTTTTGCCGAAGAACATTCGCGGAATGTTGCCGCGGGAAAATCGCTCGAAAGCCTGAACGAAAAACAAAAAAGACTGCTCGACGATTTTTTGAGCAGTCTGTAAAAAATTTTCGGTTGTTTTTTGGGGCGTTTGAAATGGGGATGGTAGAAAATACGATACGCCCCTTGATTGAAAATTTCCGATGGAAAATTTCAATCAAAAATGGGCTACGCCCCTCATTCGTCGCCGTTCGGCGACACCTTCCCCCCAAGGGGAAGGCTATATCAAAGGCAATATTTTAAAATTTCAAACGGCTTGTTGCAATCCGTTATGAAGCGGGCGATGCCCGCCCCAAGGGGAAGCCTATATCAAAGGCGAAAATTCAGCGGATGAATAAATCCGAGGATAACACCGTACGGTACATTTCGAAAATTTCTTTTTTCGTCTGACGGAAGGCTTTTTCGGATAAATTTTTATCCGTCAGTGCGTCCGATACAATGCCCCAGAATCCGTTGCAGATAAGTACCGCCGTGCGCCTGTCGGAATACCGCGGACGCATGCTTTGCTGGTGCCGGCGAAGATATAAAAGCACGTTTCCGAACACCCGGTTGTAAAACGACGTGTACAGATACGGGTTCTTTTCGATATTCGCGTGCGTGAAAAATTCCGCGTGCGCGAAATATAAATCGAGTATCGCCGTAAGCATATTCAAGTACCCTTCGAACGGCAATGTGGCAGGGTTGTTTTGCTTTTGCAAACGATGATAATCGTCGAGCGCTTCTTGCATATAATCGTCCATAAGCTCGTCGGCAAGCGCGAATTTGTCGTCGTAATACGTGTAAAACGTGATTCTGCCGATGCAGGCGCGGCGGCAAAGTTCCGTAACGTTGATTTTCTCGAACGCGCACGTTGAAAGCATTTTTATGAACGTTTCTTTGATGTTCCGCTTGGTTTTGATGATCCGTTTATCCATAATTATCCTTTTTTGAACACTTTTTTTATTTTGTATCGATAACTTACCGAATTTTGCAAACCGTATTTGTCTTTTTTGCCGATTCGGTTTATAATTATTATAACACGAGTATCGATAACTGTCAATCGTTATGAAATCGAAAAACGGTTGCAACAAGGAGGACGAACGGATATGGGAAAATTTATCGTTACGACGGATTCGGGGTGCGACCTGCCCGCGGAGCTTTTAAAAGAACGGGAAATCGTGCCGCTTCATTTATGCTACGAGGCGGACGGCAAGCTTTACGAAGATACGATGAAAGCGGAGGACTGCCACGAATTTTACGAACAAATGCGCAAGGGCGCAGTGCCGAAAACGAGTCAGGCGAACGAAACGCAATTCATCGAATTTTTTACGCCGCTTCTGAAAGAGGGCAAGCCGATTGTACATATCAGCTTGGGCAGCGCGGTATCGGGCACGTACAAGTGCGCGGTGAACGCGGCGCAGGCATTGAAAGAAAAGTGCGGCGCGGAAATCTACGTGGTGGATTCTACGCTGTGTTCCACGGGGTACGGTATGCTTGCGCTTCGCGCGGCGGAAATGCGCGATAACGGCGCGGACGCGGAAGAGTGTTTTGCCGAGCTGGAAAAGATAAAAATCAACGTGAACACGTGGTATACGACAGACGAGCTTTTGTATCTTCGAAGAAGCGGCAGATGTTCGCGGGCGGCGGCGTTGATCGGCGGCATTTTTAAAATCTGCCCGATACTCAACCTCGATTCTGCGGGACATCTGATTGTGCAACAGCGGGTGCGTGGCTACAAGCAGACGGTGGCGCGTATTTTCGAGATTGTGAAAGATACGGTAACCGACGCGGAAAATCAGACGCTTTACGTGTGCCACAGCGACGTGCCCGAGCGGGCGAAAGAGTTTGGCGAGGCGCTTAAAAAGGAAGCGGGATTCAAGGACGTGTACTATACGTATATCGGCACGATTATCGGCGCGAATTGCGGTCCGGGGCTGGTGGCGGCGTTTTATTTCGGCAAGCCGCGCAATATGGCGGGGTATGAGAAGAAGTAACGAGGGGAAGTTGAGCAAGAGGAGAAATTGAGGACGGCGGCGTTTTCGTTGGAAATGAGAGGGGTAGAAAACAAGCTACGCCCCTCATTCGTCAAGGCGATGCCTTGACACCTTCCCCCCAAGGGGAAGGCTATAAATAAGGCGAAATTTTAATTTGACCTCTCTCGGCGCGGCTGTACGCCGCGCCACTCTACTTGCCGAGATTGCCTTTGAGCGGCAACTCGGCAAGGGGAAAGCAAGGGGCTTTTTTGTTTGAAATGCAAATATCAGAAAACAAGTTTAGCCCCTTGATTGAAAATTTCTGACGGAAAATTTCAATCAAAAATGGGCTACGCCCCTCATCAGTCAACTTTGTTGACAGCAAGCCGCCGAAGTTGCCGTAGGGCGGCAACTTGGCGAGAAAAGCCCCCCGAGGGGAAGCCTTGGAACAAGGCTGACCATTTTTGCCGATTTTTGCGCAAGCAAAATGAGGCAAGGGGAAGCCTTGGAACAAGGCTGACCATTTTTGCCGATTTTTGCGCAAGCAAAATGAGGCAAGGGGAAGCCACGAAATAAGAAAACAAGGTTGCGATTCTGTCTTTTCGGATAGATTCGCAACCTTGTTTTGCGCGGTGGGCGGGTGAGCTGCAAGGCGGCGAAAACGATAAAAGCGGTGAAATTTTACAAAAAAAGAAAAAAATTGTCGCGAAGGGCGAAAATATCCGCTGAAACGCTGTACTTTTTTTCGGGAATATGGTATAATTGTATTATCGGCATATATAATTTGTCGCGCGCGCCTGTGTGCGTATGTGCGTGCGTATGTGCGTATACGTGTATGCGCGCGAAACGGCACAAAAATTGCGTGAGAAAGAGCACGGAATTTTCGCGGGCAATAGCGCGAAAAATTATTTTGCAGGCAAACGAAACCAAAAAAAGAAAAATTAAACAAGCATAAGGAGAAACAAACGACTATGGCGGAAAAAGTAGAAAACGAGTACGGCGCAGAACAAATACAGGTTCTCGACGGCTTGGAACACATCAGAAAACGCCCCGGAATGTACATTTCTTCCACCGACGCGAAAGGGCTTCATCACCTCGTGCACGAAGTGGTGGATAACTCGATCGACGAGGCGTTGGCGGGCTACTGCACGCATATCGAAGTTACGATCAATTCCGACGGCAGCTGCACCGTGCGCGATAACGGGCGCGGGATTCCCGTGGCGATTCACCCGAAAGAGGGCATTTCAACCCTTGAAGTGGTGTTCACGAAAGTGAACGCGGGCGGCAAGTTCGGCGGCGATTCGGGGTACAAGGTATCGAGCGGTTTGCACGGCGTGGGCGTGAAAGCGGTGAACGCGCTTTCGGAATGGCTGGAAGCGGAAGTATATCAGGACGGGCACATTTACAAGCAGGTGTACAACCGCGGCGTGCCGCAACGCAGCGTGCAGATTGTGGGCGACACGACGGAAACGGGCACGAAAGTTACGTTTTTGCCCGACAAAGAGATTTTCGAAACCACCGATTTTTCGTACGATACTCTGAAAATTCGTCTGCGCGAGCTGGCATATCTCAACAAGGGGCTTCGCATTACCCTTGAAGACAAGCGCGCGGGTCAGGAAAAGAAAGATTCGTTCTGCTACGAGGGCGGTATTCGTTCGTTTGTGGAAGATCTGAACGCTTCGCGCGAACAGCTGTTATTCCCGCAACCGCTGTATTTCGAAGAGACGGACGGCGACACGATGTGCGAAGTGGCGATTCAGTACAACGAATCGTACAACGAAGTGATTTATTCGTATGCGAACAACGTGAACACGATAGACGGCGGCACGCACGTGGAAGGCTTGCGGCTTGCGCTCACCAAAGTGATTAACGATTACGGCAAGAAAGCGGGCTTAATGAAAGAGTCGGACAAGCTTTCTGGCGAGGACGTGCGCGAGGGCATCACGGCGGTGGTTTCCGTAAAACTCGTGAACGCGCAGTTCGAATCGCAGACGAAAGACAAGCTGAACAATTCGTTTATCCGTTCGTTTGTGAGCCAATGCGTTACCGAGCATTTAAGCGCGTTTATGGAAGAGAATCCGAGCGCGGCGAAAGAGCTTGTTATGCGCTGTTTAACGGCGCAGAAGGCGCGCGACGCGGCGCGTGCGGCGCGTGATTTAACCCGCAGAAAGGGCGTTCTGGAAAATTCCACGCTGCCCGGGAAGCTTGCCGACTGTTCTGACAGGCGTTCGGAACTTTGCGAAATTTATATCGTAGAGGGCGACTCCGCAGGCGGCACGGCGAAGCAGGGGCGCGACAGAAGATTCCAAGCGATTCTGCCCCTTCGCGGCAAGATTTTAAACGTGGAAAAAGTGCGGCTTAACCGCGTTCTCGAAAACGAGGAAATCAAGGCGATGATTACGGCGTTCGGCTGCGGCATTCTGGACGATTTCGACGAGAGCAAGCTCCGCTACGACCGCATCATCTCGATGACCGATGCCGATGTGGACGGCGCGCACATCCGTATTCTTCTGTACACGTTCCTGTTCCGCTATATGCGCCCCTTAATCGAACACGGGCACGTATATTCGGCGTTGCCGCCCCTTTACAAGGCAACCTACAAGGGCAAGGATTCGTACCTCTATTCCGAAGAAGAAAAGGTGGCGTTCGACGCGCAGGCGACTTCGAAAGTGGAATATCAGCGTTATAAAGGTCTCGGCGAAATGAGTACGGAGCAGCTTTGGACGACGACGATGGACCCTTCCACCCGTACGCTGGTGCGCGTTACCATGGAGGACGCGGCGGAAGCGGACAAGATGTTTGCGATGCTGATGGGCGAAAGCCCCGAACTTCGCAGAAAGTTCATCGAAGAGAACGCGTCGCTGGTAACCGACCTCGATATTTAAGGGCACAGGAGAGATAAAAAGAAATGGCTAAAAGAGAAACGAGTCCCGAATTGACCGAAGAGTTTAAAAAGACTCTCGAAATGACGAAAATCATCGATATGGAGGTGGACGACGAACTGAAACGTTCGTTCATCGCCTACGCGATGGCGGTAAACAAATCGCGCGCCATTCCCGACGTGCGAGACGGTCTCAAGCCCGTGCACAGAAGAATTCTGTATTCGATGCACGAAATGGGCTTGTATAACGACAAAGCGTTCAGAAAGTGCGCGCGTATCGTGGGCGACTGTATGGGTAAATTCCACCCGCACGGCGATTCCTCGGTGTACGACGCGCTGGTGCGCCTCGCGCAGGATTTCACCATCAATTTCCCGCTGGTGGACGGGCACGGAAACTTCGGAAGCGTGGACGGCGACCCTGCCGCGGCTATGCGTTACACCGAAGCGCGCCTTACCAAGCTTGCCGCGGAAATGCTGAAAGACCTCGATAAAGAGACGGTGGATTTCATTCCCAACTTCGACGGCAGCGAAGAAGAACCCGTGGTGCTTCCCTCGCGCTTCCCCAACCTGCTTGTAAACGGTTCGGACGGTATCGCCGTGGGTATGGCTACCAACATTCCGCCGCACAATCTTGCCGAAGTAATCGACGGTACCATCGCGATGATCGACAACCCCGATATTACGGTGGACGAGCTGATGGAATATATCCCGGCGCCCGACTTCCCTACGGGCGGCGTGATTATGGGCAGAAGCGGCATCAAAAAAGCGTATCAGACGGGGCAGGGAAAAATTATCATCCGTTCGAAGTGCGAAATCGAAGAATACGGCACGGGCGGAAATACCCGCCAGCGCATCGTAGTAACGGAAATCCCGTATCAGGTGAACAAAGCCGTTTTAATCAAGACGATTGCGGATATGGTGCGCGACAAGCGACTGGAAGGTATTTCCGATATCCGCGAAGAATCGGACAGAACGGGTATGCGCATCGTGATCGAAGTGAAGAAAGACGCGAACGCGCAGGTTGTTTTGAACACGCTGTATAAAAAGACGAATCTGCAGGTTTCGGACGGTTTGATTATGCTGGCGCTTGTGGAAAACGGCACCGAGCCGAAAACGCTGAATCTGCGCGAAATTCTGCAATATTATCTGGCGCATCAGAAAGAAGTCATCACCCGCCGTACGCGCTTCGAACTCAACAAAACGGAAGAGCGCGCGCATATCGTGGAAGGACTTGTGCTGGCGCTTGCGAATATCGACGAAGTGATTAAGGTCATCAAGGAATCGGCGGATAAAAACGTGGCGGTGGAGCGCCTGACGGCGACGTTCGAACTGGACGAAAAGCAGGCGAACGCGATTCTGGAAATGCGCTTGCAGCGTCTGACTTCCCTCGAAGTGGAGAAGCTGAAAGAAGAACTGGCGCAGCTGGAAGCGACGATTCTCGATTTGAAGGATATTTTAGCCAACGAAAGCCGCGTGATGGCGATTATCAGAAACGACCTCACGGACATCAAGAACCGCTATCCTTCGCCGAGAAAGACGGAAATTTCGGTGGACTTCGGTTCAATAGAGGACGAAGATTTAATCGACAGAGAGGACGTGGTGATTTCGCTGACGCATTCGGGCTATATCAAGCGGCTGCCCGTAACGGAATACAAGGCGCAGCACCGCGGCGGCATGGGCGTTACGGCGCATAAACCCAAGGACGAGGACTACGTGGAGAAAATGTTCATCGCGTGCACGCACGACGATATTCTGCTGTTTACGTCGCTCGGCAAGGTGTATTCCATCAAGGGGTATATGATTCCCGAAGCGAACCGCACTTCGCGCGGCAGAGCCGTGGTGAACGTTGTGGGGCTGGATCAGGGCGAAAAGATTGCCGCCGTGTTGCCGAAGAAAGAAAACGGCAACGGGTATATCGTAATCGCCACCAAGAAAGGGCTGATTAAAAAGACGACGACGGACGAATATTCGCGCATCATGAAGAACGGCAAGATTGCGGTGAAGCTGAATGAGGGAGACGAAATTATTTCCGTGCAGTTCACCACGGGCGACAACGAACTTTTGATTGCCAGCCGTTCGGGCAAGTGCATCCGCTTCCACGAAAGCAACATCCGCGCGATGGGCAGAACCGCGGCGGGCGTACGCGCAATGCGCCTCGGCGAGAACGACGAGCTGGTGGATATGCTGGTGGTGGACGAGAATTACGATATTCTTACGCTGACGGCGAAAGGCTACGGCAAACGCACGAACGTGGAAGATTACCGCGTTCAGGGCAGAGCCGGCAAGGGCATCAAGGCGGGCACGTTCAACGAAAAGACGGGCGAGCTTGTGGCGATGAAGCAGGTAACGGACGAGAACGATATTATGATTATCACTACCGCCGGAACCATTATCCGCATGCATGCGGACAGCATTTCCAGAATCGGCAGAGCTTCGCGCGGGGTACGCGTGATGAACGTGAAAGATTCGCTGGTGGCTACGGTTGACGTAACGGAGCGCGAGGACGACGCGGAAGTTGCCGAACCCGAAGAAACCGAACTGCCCGAAGAGGAGCGCAACGCCATAGCCGACGACGCGGACGAAACGGGCGAAGAAGCTACGTTCGAACCCGCAGACGACGGCGAGGAGAACGAAACTCCCGACGACGGCGAGGAGAAATAAAGCAATAACCGGCTTCCCTTTCCGGGGGAGCCGGAAAAAAATTTTTTGTACAAAGGAGAAAAAATGGAAAACAACGAAGCACAAACAAAAAAGCCGTTTCTCGATAAGAAATTCGGCTACGTAGCGAAGGGTTCTTCGCTGAAAACCGAGGCGGTGGCGGGACTGACCACGTTCCTCGCGATGGCGTACATTCTTATCGTCAATTCGGGAATGTTCTCCGCGCTGGACGGCGTTTCGTTCGACGCGATGTACGTTACCACGGCGCTTTCGGCGATTGTGGGCACGATTTTAATCGGACTGCTTGCAAATCTGCCTCTGGCGCAGGCGCCCGGCATGGGATTGAACGCGTTTTTCGTATACACGGTGTGTTTCACGCTGGGATTTTCCTATGCGAACGCGCTGGTATTCGTCTTGCTTGACGGTATTGTTTTCGTTCTGCTTACGGTAACGGGACTGCGCAAAATCGTATTCGAAGCGATTCCTCCCGCAGTGAAGAAAGCGATTCCCGCGGGCATCGGCTTGTTTATCGCGTTTCTCGGTTTACAGGACGCGAAACTGGTGATTTCCGATTCTTCCACGGGCGTAACGCTCGCTTCGTTCAACCTGTTCGGCGGGGCGAAATGGGCGGACGTAATGCCCTTGATCGTGGCGGTGATTTCGCTGCTTCTGATTGCGGTATTTTCGCAGAAGAAAATAAAGGGCGGGATTCTGTACGGGATTCTGGGCGGCACGGTGCTTTACTATCTGCTCGGCTTCACGGTGAAAGATTTCTACGCGGGATTTTCGGAGACGCTTTCTCTGAACCCGTTCAAGCCGTTTGCATCGTTTGCCAAAGAGACGTTCGGCAAAGTGTTTACCGAAGGATTCGATTTTTCGGCGTATCTTGCGGGCGAAAATCACTCCGTAGGCGGACTGGTGATGCTGTTTATTACCACGGCGCTGGCGTTCTGCATGGTGGATATGTTCGATACGATGGGTACGCTGTACGGCGCTTGCCGCGGCGGCAACCTGCTTGTGGATAACGGAAACGGCGAACTTGAAGTGCCGAATATGAACAAAGCCATGCTTGCCGACGCGATTGCCACCTGCACGGGCGCGGCGCTGGGTACTTCCACCGTTACCACGTTTGTGGAATCTTCCGCGGGCGTTGCCGCGGGCGGTAAATCGGGAATGACTTCGCTGGTTACCGCGGGCATGTTTATTCTGGCGCTGTTCCTTGCGCCGCTTGCGAAACTGATTCCCGCGTACGCTTACGGCGCGGCGCTCATCTATGTGGGCATTCTGATGATCGGCAGCGTGAAAGACGTTGACTGGTCGGACGTTTCCGTGGCGGTACCGGCGTTTCTGACGATGGCGATGATGCCGTTTACGTACAACATTTCGTTCGGTATTGCGTTCGGCCTGATTTCGTACGTAGTCATCAAAACGTTTACGGGACACGTAAAAGAAGTGAAGGCGGGCACGTGGGTGATTACCGCGTTGTTCCTTGCGATGTTCTTCCTGACGCACTGAGCGGAAAATCAGCCGTAAAAAGGCGCAGGCAGATTGTAGTTTTTATGTAAAAGAGCGCAATGTTTCCGGAACTCGGCTTTTTTAAGTCGGGTTCCGACTTTTGGAATACAGTTGTTTATGAAAAAAATATTGGTATTTTTGTTGCTTTGCTTGTTCGTGGCGCCGTGCGGCGCGTGCAAAAGGGAGAATGAATTCGATTTTACGCTTATCGAAGGGAAAGAGGAATACAGGTTATCCGGAATGAAAGAGATTTACGGCGGAGAAGTGGTTGTTCCTTCGGAATATCGGGGCGTTCCGGTAACCGAAATAGGCGAACGTGCTTTTGCCTCGGAAACAAAAATCAAAAGCGTTTATCTGCCCGATTCTATTGTGAAAATCGGTTCGTATGCGTTTGACGACTGCCGTAATTTAGAAAGCCTCAGGTTGCCCGAAAACTTAGAAATAATTCCTTCTCATATGATAAGAAATGCGCAGATTGCCGAGATTGCGATTCCCGGAAACGTTAAAAGAATCGAGAATCGGTCTTTTGCTGCAATGCCGTTTAAGAAAGTTTCCGTTCCGGATTCTGTGGAATATATAGGGTACGAAGCATTTTATTTTTGCGGGCTGGAAGATGTGGTAATCGGTTCGGGAATACAAGAGATTCAGCCGTACGCATTCAGGGATTGCGAAAATTTAAAAAGCGTCGTTTTCAAAAATCCGGATAATATTACTTTATACGGCGTTTCCTTCGAAGAAGGGGCGCTGAATGACGCAGGGTACGTCGCGTCGCTTTTTCTGGACGAGCAATATGCCGCGAGACATTGGTTTGCCAAGAATAAGTAAGAGAAAATAAACCGTAAAAAAAGCGCGGAGCAAAACGCTCCGCGCTTTTCGTGCCATTTTTTGTATGCCGGAAAGGGGTTATTTCTTTTTGCCGAATTTGCGGCGGAAGATTTTCCAGCCTTTCGCGCCGCTTTCCGCCGTCTGCGGATTTGTTGCCGCGGCGCCGTTTGTATCGTCATCGTCGGCATATTTCGCCGCGTTGCCGGAAACGGCGGTGGCGGAATAACGCATCGAAGATACGGGTTCGTCGTCGGCGGGGTTGAACATATCGAAGAATTTAATCAGCCCCGTGGATATCGGCATTGCCGCCTGCACGAGCACCACGATTAAGAGAATCTGCGTTACGTTGAAATCGATGTGAGACCAGCCCTCGTACACAAGCTCGCCGAGCATGGGAATGGCAAGCACGGCAACGCATGCCGCCGTACAGAAGGCGAACAGCGCCGCGCGGATAAGGTTCAGCGGCTGGCAGATGCGCAGCAGCATCACAAGCCCCGTGAACGTGAGCGCCAAAATCAGCATCGGTTCGTATAAGCTGACGGTTTCGCCGCTTGCGGCGGTGTAATCGAAAATATACGAGAGCGTACTCTGGTGCAGAATATCCAGCGTGATGATGCCGAGCGCCATGGTGATTGCCCCCGGCAGCGCGCGCGATATGACGAAGGGGATAAACTTGCCTTTTACGCGGCTGGTATTCGGTTGCAACGAAAGCACGAACGACGGCACGGCGCTGATAAGCACTTCGTACAGAATCATGTTGTTGGTGGTGAAGAAGTATTTGCTGCTTGTGGCGATGCACACTACGGCAAGAATCAGCGTGAGCAGCGTTTTCATGATATACAGCGACGCGGAATTTTTGATGTTGTTGATAACGCGCCTGCCTTCGTTTACGATTTTCGGCATGGAAGCGAAATTATTATCCTGTAAAACGAGGTTGGAAACGTTTCTCGCCGCTTCGCTGCCCGAAGCCACCGATACGGCGCAGTCCGCTTCTTTCATGGCGAGAATATCGTTTACGCCGTCGCCCGTCATAGCCACGGTGTTGCCCGCTTTTTTGATGGAACGGATTAAAATCGCTTTCTGTTCCGGCGTAACGCGCCCGAATACCGTGTATTCGTTTGCCGCCGTTTCAACTTCGAGGGGAGATAAGCCTTCCAGCGAAATGAACTGAGAGGCGTTTACGATGCCCGCGCGACGCGCCACTTCCGAAACGGTAACGGGATTGTCGCCGGAAATGACTTTTACGGCAACGTCGTTTTTCTTGAACCAGCGGATGGTATCGATCGCGTCCGGGCGGATATTATCGGAAAGAGTGATGATTGCCACAGGGCGGAAGAGCACGGGAAGTTTGTCGCCCGTAATCTGGTTTGGCGTGTGCGCAAGCACAAGCACGCGAAGCCCCATCTGCGCGTACTGTTTCACCAGTTTTTCCACGCGCGCGGTCATCGGTTTCAGCACGAATTCCGGCGCGCCCATCGCAAACGTGCCCACGTCGCCGAACGATACGGCGGAAAGCTTGCGGACGGACGAGAAAGGAATCTGCGCCGTTGCCTGCAGTGCCGAGGAGTGCCCGAAACGCTCGTATAAAGCGATGGACGTCTGGTTGTTATCGTCGAGAGAGGCGAGCATGGAACCCAGAATATCGTCGACGGTATATTCGGTGGGGTTGTTTAAAAGCACGCAGTCGCTCACCCGCATTCTGCCGTCGGTAATCGTGCCCGTTTTGTCGAGGCACAGTACGTTGACGCGCGCCAGCATTTCGAGCGAGTACATATCCTGCACCAGCGTGTTGTATTTCGCCAGACGGATCATGCCCACGGAGAGCGCCACGGTGGTGAGCAGCAGTAAGCCGGAAGGCACCATGCCGATGACCACGGAGAACGTTTTCTGAATGACCGAATCGAACGTGTTTGTGGATAAGAGAATTTTAATGAAGCCGCCGCGCGCTTCGATATCCGCCCATTCGATATTTGCCGCTTTCAGGTTGGTGAAGAACATCAGAATCGCCACGGGAACGATCATCAGACCGATCAGTTTGATGAAGAGGTGAATGGAATTGATGATTTCCGAATTGGGACGTTTGTATTTTTTGGCGCGCGCCGTCAGTTTGTTGATATACGTTTCCGTGCCGATTTTATCCACGCGCGCCGTAACTCTGCCGCCCGTTACGAACGAGCCCGCCAGAAGCGGATCGCCTTCGGCTTTTTTGATGGGAACCGATTCGCCCGTAAGAAGCGCTTCGTTTACGTCGCCCGCGCCGTCCAGCATCACGCAGTCGGCGGGAATCTGCTGCCCGGAGGAGAGGAAAATCACGTCGTCGAGGACGATTTCGTCTACGGGGATTTCCTTTTTCTTGCCGTCGCGCAGCACTTTCGCCGTGGGGGCGGAAAGAATGGAAAGTTTATCGATTTTTACTTTCGCGCGGATTTCCTGCACGATGGCAACCACGATGTTGCAGGTGAAAATCAGCACGAACGTGAACTGAGAAAGGGGGGCGTGCGCCAGAACCAGCGCCACCGCCGCCAAGACGCAGAGAAAATTGAAGAACGTGAAAATGTTGCCGAAAAAAATGCTTCCGTACGTTTTGGAATATTTTTTCGGCGCGCTGTTCACAAGCCCCTGTTCCTGCCGCGAAGTTACCTGCGCTTCGGTTAAACCGATGTTTTTATCCGGATTGAAACGGACGATTTCCGCCTCTTCCTTTTGTTTTTTATTCTTTTTTTCGTCTTTTGTTCCGGGGGCTTCGCCGCTTGCCGCGGCGCCGTCTTTTTCAGCCTCGTCGGTTTTGATTTCCGGCATGTCGATGTCTCCGTAATTCGAAATTTTCGCGATACGTACGCCCGACGCGGGGACGTATACGAATCTATTATACCATATCGGCAAAAAAAATACAAGACTTTCGCGATAAGTTTTGCCGATTGCGATTTATTTGCGGAAAAAGTAAGCCGAAACCTAAAAATCAGGCGTAAATCGTTGATTTATTCGCTGATTTAATTGCAATTTTTCCGCGAAAGTTGTATAATGAAGAAAATCGCAGTACAAGCGTTACGAAAAGCATAAGGAGAAGCTTGAATTATGATCGACATCAATCTCATCAGGACGAATCCCGATAAAGTGCGGGAAAATATCCGCAAAAAGTTTCAGGATCAGAAATTACCGCTGGTGGACGAGGTTCTTTCGCTGGACGCGAAACGCCGCGCGTTAATCGCCGAGGGGGATTCCCTCCGCGCCGCGCGCAATTCCCTTTCCAAACAGGTGGGTATGCTGATGAAAGAGGGCAAAAAAGACGAAGCGGAAAAGGTGAAAGCGCAGGTAACCGCCGACGCCGCGCGCCTTGCGGAGATAGAAAAGGAAAACGAGGAAACGGACGCGGCGCTGAAAAAAGCGATGATGTCTATTCCGAATATCATCGCCGACGACGTGCCCATCGGCAAAGACGATTCGCAGAACGTGGAACTTAAACGGTTCGGCGAACCCGTCGTGCCCGATTTCGAAGTGCCGTATCATCTGGATATTCTGGAAAGACTGGACGGCATCGACGTGGATTCCGCGCGCCGTACTTCCGGGCAGGGCTTTTATTATCTTACGGGCGATATTGCCCGTCTGCATTCCGCCGTGCTTACCTATGCCCGCGATTTCATGATCGATAAAGGCTTCACGTACGTGATTCCGCCGTATATGATTCACGGCGACGTGGTTTCGGGCGTGATGAGCTTCGACGAAATGGACAATATGATGTACAAGATCGAAGGCGAGGATCTGTATCTTATCGGCACTTCCGAACATTCGATGATCGGCAGATTCATGGGGCAGATCATCGACGGCGCGAAGCTGCCGTTGACGCTGACGAGCTATTCGCCCTGCTTCCGTAAAGAAAAGGGCGCGCACGGCATCGAGGAACGCGGCATCTATCGGATTCACCAGTTTGAAAAACAGGAAATGATTGTGGTGTGCCGCCCCGAAGAGAGCGACGCGTGGTACGAAAAACTCTGGCAGTATACGGTGGAATTGTTCCGTTCGATGGAAATTCCCGTACGCCAGCTGGGTTGCTGTTCGGGAGATCTTGCCGATCTGAAGTATAAGAGCTGCGACGTGGAAGCGTGGTCGCCCAGACAGAAGAAATATTTCGAAGTGGGTTCGTGTTCGAACCTGACGGACGCGCAGGCACGCAGACTTTCCATCCGCTATAAGGATACGGACGGCAAAACGAAACTGGCGCACACCCTGAACAATACGGTGGTGGCGCCGCCGAGAATGCTGATTGCGTTTGTGGAAAATCATCTGCAGGCGGACGGCAGCGTAACGATTCCCGAAGTGCTGCAGCCGTATATGGGCGGAAAGAAAGTAATTCTTCCCACGAAATAAACCGACGGGAAAACACCGCGCGCAGTTCTTTGCACAAATGGCTGCGGCGCGGCGTTTTTTGCTTTGATTTTTCCGAAAATGTATTTGTTTTTTGATATTGAATGCGCCAGCGTGAATAAAACCACGGCGAAAATCTGCGCCTTCGGCTATTGCCTTACCGACGAAGATTTCAACGTGGTGAAAAAAGAGGATATTTTAATCAATCCTCACGGCGGCTTCCATCTCACCGACAGAAAGGGAGAACGGGGGCTGGTTTTGCCGTACGATTACAACGAATTCAAGGGCTGCCCGGATTTTCCCGCGGTGGCGCAGAGAATTTACGCGATGCTGCAGGATAAAGATACGCTTGTGTGCGGGCATGCCACGGGCAACGACGTGAAATATCTGAATCTGGAATCGAAACGCTTTTCTCTGCCCTCGTTCGCGTTTGATTTTGCCGACACGCAGTATGTGTATATGTGCCTGAAAGGGGATATGAAACGGCAGTATTCTCTCGGAAAAATCGCCGAGGAATTAGGCGTGGAATTTACGCCGCACCGGGCGGCGGACGACGCATACGCCACCATGAAAACCGCCGAGGCGATGAGCAGAGCCGCGGGCATTTCTTTCCGCGAACTGATTAAACAGTGCGATATCACGCTTGGCAGAATAGAAAATTACGAAATTACTTCCGTTTCTTCGCGCGCGGGGCGGCGGGCGAAAGAAGAGGCTCGGCAGAAAAAAGAACGGCGAGAAAAGGCGATGGCGGAATTTCACCGTTTTGCCGACGTTTCTTCGAGAAAGCGCAACAAGGCGGGCGTGTGGAAAAGCGTGCGCGTAAGTTTTTCGCATCGCATCGAAGAAAATGCGGAAGAGGCGTTTCCGCTGCTGAAAGAACTGCTTGCGGCGGGCGCGAAGTATGCGTACAAAAGCGCCGAGTGCGATATGTACGTATGTCCGGAGGACGAAAACGGACTGCGGCGCAGAACGGCGGAAGAAGCGGGCGCGAAAATCGTTACGGCGGCGGAGTGCCGCGCGGCGCTTTGCGAAGCGGTGCAAAACGAAAAACGAGAGGGGTAGCGGCGGATGGAAACGGTTCATTTACCCGAAAAATTTATAGAAAGAATGCGCGGCGAGCTTCCCGAAAACGAGCGGGAGGCTTTTTTTGCCGTATATTCTCGTGCGGGGTACGAAAAAGGCTTGTTGATCAACTCTTTGAAAATCGACGCCGGAGAATTTGAAAAAATTACTCCGCTTGCGCTGGACGGCGCCGTGTCCTGGAGCGAAAACGCGCGGTACGTGAAGAACGAAAAGGTGGGCGGCGACCCGTATCACTGCGCGGGGCTTTACTACATGCAGGAACCTTCTGCGGCGTGCGTTGCGCCGAAAGCAGAGGCGAAACGTGGGGAACGGGTGCTGGATTTATGCGCCGCTCCGGGCGGAAAAACCGCCGCGCTTGCCGCCGCCATGCAGGGAGAGGGGATTCTTGTCTGCAACGAACCCGTGCGGGCGCGGGCGCAGATTCTGCTTTCGAACATCGAGCGGTTAGGGGTGAAAAACGCCGTGGTGCTGAACGCGTATCCCGAAGAAATCTGCGATTATTTTACGGAATATTTCGATAAAATCGTAGCGGACGCGCCCTGTTCGGGCGAGGGGATGTTCCGCAAAAACGCCGAAGAAGCGAGGCGGGAGTGGAGCGAGGAAAATGTGGCGCTGTGCGCCGCGCGGCAGGAAAAAATTCTGGATTCGGCGGCGAAGATGCTGGCGGGCGGCGGCAGACTGGTGTACTCCACGTGCACGTTTTCGCGCGAAGAGGACGAGGCGCAGACGCGGGCGTTTCTGGCGCGGCACGCGGAGTTCGAACTGATTTCCGAAGAAAAAATATTGCCGCATAAGGCACGGGGCGAAGGACATTATTGCGCCGTGTTCGGAAAGACGAGCGGCGGGCGACGGGATTTGCCCGTGCAGAAAAGCAACGTTTCGCGGCAGACGCAGAATCTGATTGACGAGTTTTGCATGAAAATTTTCGGCGAAAAGAAAAAATACTGCCTGTACGAAAACGGCGGGGCGGTGTACGCTTTGCCGGAAAACTGTTTTTCGTGGCAGAAATTGAAAATTCTGCGCTGCGGCGTAAAGTTAGGCGAAATCAGGAAAAACCGCTTCGAACCCGCCCATGCCTATGCCCTTTCTATCAGACGGGGCGAGGCGAAAAACGTTGTTTCGCTGAAATACGACGACGCGCGCGTGCAAAAATATCTGCGCGGCGAAGAGATTCCGGCGGACGGATTCGACGGCGTTGCGGGCTGGTGCGCGGTGTGCGTGAACGGATTTCCGCTCGGCTGGGGAAAGGCGGCGAACGGCGTGATTAAAAATCATCTGCCGCACGGTTTGCGCCTGTTCGGATAGAAACTTGCCCGAAAGCCGTGCCGCTTCCGGGCAATATCCATTTTTTTCGTTCGGCGATTGCCGGCGGAGGACAACGAAAAAGATAAAAAAAATCACTGAAAATCCCCCGGACAAATGCGTTTGTCCGGGGGATTGATTTAAACGGTTTTATCCGTTTTTATTTTTTTGCGGGTTTCGCGGTTTTGGGCGCTTTCGTTCTGTTCTTCTTTTTCACGATGCGCTGTACGGCAATGCTTACCATGGCAAGCAGCAATACCGCCGCAAGAATAATCGAGCTTGCAAGCAGCCAGCCGTTCATGCCGGAAGAAGAGGTATCGTCGGTGTTGTCGTCGTCCGAATTGTTGTCGTCGTTCGAATCCGCCGTTACGGAAACGTCCGTTTTCGAATAATCCGCAAACGTAATCTTCTGTTCGTGATCGTCGCTTTCGTAGGCGAGGTAGGTAACGTAATCCGCCTTCTTATCGGGGTCGAACTTATAATCGTCGGAAGTGGAATCGTACGAGGTGTACGCGTTGCCGATGTCGTCTTTATCCAGCGCGGAATCGTACCGCAGGAATTTCGCCGAATCGAGGAACGAGAACGCATAATATCTTACCGCCGCGCTCTTGTAGAAATCTTCGTCGCTTAAATTCGACTGCGTTTTCGCGCTTTCGATGGTTTCCTGAAGCATCGACGACCAAGTGTCGGAAGTGAGTTCCGTACGGTTATCCGCCGCGAACATTACGTAGCTGCCCGCTTCGAATTCGCTCTTGTTATCGCGCGTGCCGCTCCATACTTCCAGGCGGTAGTTCTTCGCTTCGCTGCCGGTGTGGATATAGAACGTGTACGTTCTCCATTCGCCGTTCGTTTCGATTTCTTTGTATTCCAGCGCCGCCGTGCCCTGCGCTTCGGAAGCAACCGTTCTCGGCGTAAGCTTGCCGGCTTTCACCAAATCGTTCAGATCGTACACGCGTACGGTGCACGCTTTGTCGGCATAATAAATGCCTTTTTCTTCGCCGTCTTTATGATAGAACGCGATGCCGTCCGTGCCTTCGTTGCTCCAGGCGGAAGCGTCGTAATTGTACTGCACGCCGCCGTCGGCTACAAGCAGGTTGCCGTCTTCGTCCTCTTCGTAGTTGGAAAGGTTGGCGTAATACTTGTTCTGCAAAGAAGCGTCGTCCGACCACTTCGCGTTTACTTCGTACAAGCCGCGGCTGTTGAGATACAGCGCCGTATCGGTAGAGGATTTGAACGTTTTATCGTTCTTCGGATCTTTCGTGCACACGTTGCCCGTCTTATCGTACCAGTAGGAAACTTTCGGCGTGGCAAGCGCGAGGGATGCGTTGTCCTCGCTGTCGGCATCGATGAGGTAGATGCTGGCTTTCGCGTTGAACGTTTTTACGCGCACGGAAATCGTTTTATACGAATCGGACGAAATCGAAACCGAAGAGGAAGCGAGATAGCCGTACGATTTGTTTGCGTCCTTATTGAAAATCATCAGGGGTTCCGCCGCCTGATCGAATACGGAGGAAGCCGCGCCGAAAATTTCGTTCAGTCCTTCCACATCGCTATATCTGCCGCTTGCAACGTAATCCGCCGCGAAGTTTTTATTTACAAGCCCGGCGTAGGGGTTGTTGTCGATGCCGTTATCCGCATCCGGATCGGGAGAGGAGGTAACGTTGCCGCTGCCGCCCCATACGCCCTTGTAGTTGGCGAGGTCGGCAAAGCCGTTTTCGATGCCTTTCTTCGTGTTGTCGGCGCTGTACGCTCTGGAATCGAACGCCGCGAAGCCCGCGCTTTCCTCGCTGTCGGAAAACGTCTTTTTCGCCGCGTACGTGCCCGTGGAGAAGTAGTCGCTCTGCGTGAACGGATCCGCGTCCGCCGCAATCAGGTTGGAACCGATCGCTTCGAGATTCGTGAACGCGGCATAGCCGGCGCCGTACGCCGATTTTTCCGCGTCGTCCGCCGTGGCGCCGTAGGTGAACGTCAGGGTGAAGTACTTATCGTCCTCGGTATCGTTTTCGAAGAGGAGCGTGCATTGCTGCCAGCCGCCGAAGATGTTTTCTTTCTTGCCGCCCGCGGTATCGTCCACTTCCGTTTTGGTGCCTGCGGTGGAATCGATGGAAGATAACAGCGCCGTTTTTTCGTCGTCCTCGGATTTGGCGTTGCCTGCCGCGTCCGTTTCCGTGTACGAGATGCCTGCGCCCGTTGCGCCGCTGGGAATCTTCGAGGTTTTAATCCACACGGAATAGAGGGCGGAGGAGTTCGCTTTTAAGGTAATGGTGCCCGTAGTGGCTTCATAAGCCGTTTTGCCTACGGAGAAGAGCATTAAAATGTCGTTCGTTTCGGCAAAAGGATAGGAAGAAGCGAAATCGCTTTCCCATACGGCTTTGAAATATTCGTTGCTTTCCGAAGCCGTGTTCACGGAATTTTTCGCAAACACGCCCGTTTTATCGTTGTCGATATCGAAATTGTTGTTGTCTGCGGAAATTTTATCCGCGCCCGCGATTCCGGCGTCTGCAAACGTAAGGGAGTTGAGCGTAACGCCCGCATCTACGGCATATTTCAGATCGGCAAGATTTTCTTTATCCGCGCGGAATTCCGTCGTATCGTCGTCCGCCGTTTTGTCGGCGCCTGCGGCAAGCGTTTCATATTCGGAATTTTCGATGAGCGAACATTCGAGATCGTCGAAGAACGCGTAGCCGTTCACGAAGCCCATTACGGAAGAAGAGGTGCCTTGACCGAGCCCCAGAACCACGGTGAACGTGCTGCTTGCATAGTCGCTGCCTTTCAGATAGAATTCGTATTTCACCCAGCCGTTGCTCTTGTTTTCGGCGGGAATGGAATCGTCGGCAAGAATCTTTTCGGTGTTGATGTTTTCCACCTTCACCTGATCTTTGCTCTTGCCCGCTACCGTGCGGGAAATACCGATGTAGGCGCCGCGGTTTTTATCCGCCGCGTTGTCCTCGTCGTTGTAGCGGTAGGTAAGTTCCGCCGTTTTCACCCATACGGAAAGCTTCGCGCTGGTACCCGCGGGTACGGTGAGCGAAGAGGAGGATGTGAAGTTCTGCGCCGTGCCCGACGACGAGGTGTACTGATTGTGAATCATCAGCACTTTCGTGTTCTTTTTGGCTTCGTCGCTGCCCTCGGCGTAGTGCGTGCCGGGATTCACGTCGGCGGAAGGAATATCGTCGGCGGAAATATTGTAATGGTTTTCGTAAAACTTGAGTTCGTCGACGCTCTTGTTCTTATTCGCGTCTTTCCATTTTTTAATATATTGCAGGCGGTCGTACGTGTTCATGTCCGCCCACTTTTCCTCGGCTTCCGATTCGCTTGTCGGGGTGATGTTTCCCGATTTCGTCAGCTTGTCCCACGCGGAAGTTTCGGTATCGATGACGCCGCTTGCCGCCTTGCTTGTAAGAACGGACGAGCGCGACCAGCTTTTCGGCGACGTAACGATGGGCGTGGTTTCTTTTTCCGTATCGAATTCGAACGAGCCGTTTTTGATGCGGGAAGAATCCGTCGTCTGATCGGTAGAGATTTCCGACTGATCCACCTCGTTATCGTTCGTTTTCGAGCACGCGGAAAGCACGCCCGCCGACGCGGACGCGAAAAACGCCGTGAGAAGGAGAGCGAACAATTTGTTTTTGCTTGTATTTTTTCTCATAACATAGCACCCTTGCACAAATAGATTTCTTGTTTTTGCCGTGTTTTTTTGCGGTTTTTGCGCCGTAAAACGGGCGAATCCGCGTGAAAAAGCGACAAGAAAAGAACATATTGATAGAAATATGCAGCATTATTGTACCACAAAAGCCCTTTTCAGGCAAGCGTTTTCCCGTGCCTGCGTATAAAATTCGTGATAATTTTCCGTAATTTACGCAAAATATCCTTAAACGAGGGAAAGGCGGGAAAAAGGGCGGAGATGAAAAGCGATAAACAGGCGGATGTAAAAAGCATTGTCTGCGGCGCCGCGACGGGCGCTGCGAACGGACTTTTCGGCGGCGGGGGCGGAATGATTGCGGTGCCGCTGCTCCGCGCGCAGGGGCTGGAAGAAAAGCGGGCGCACGCTACGGCGATCGCCGTGATTCTGCCCGTTTCGCTGCTTTCGTTTCTGCTGTATGCGTTCCGCGGATTTTTTGATTTTTCCGTGGCGCTTCCCGTGGCGCTCGGCGGGTTTGCGGGCGGGTTCGCGGGGGCGAAGCTGCTTTCCGTGCTGCCGGAAAAAGCGGTGTTTTACGTGTTTACGGGGCTGCAGTTGATTGCGGGACTGTGGCTTGTTTTTTCTTAGCCGTAAACGCGGCGGCTTTTCGCGCCCTGTCGGGCGGGCGAATCGGGGAAAATGCGCCTTAAGGCGGATAAAAAGGAAAGATTTTATGCGATTTTATTTATATCTTCTGCTCGGCTTTCTGGGCGGGATTCCCGCCGGCATGGGCATGGGCGGCGGAACCATTACGATTCCGCTGCTGCTTTTATTCGGCGGCGTGCCGCAGAAAATCGCGCAGTCGGCGAATCTGTTCGCGTTTCTGTCTACGGGCGCCTGCGCGCTGAACGTGCATATGAAAAACGGGTTGCTGCAGAAAGACAACGCCGTAAAAAACGCGATTCCGGCGCTGGTTGCGGCGGCTGCCGGTTCGCTTCTGGCGCTGGCGCTTCCCGCCGAATTTCTGCGAAAAACTTTCGGGCTTTTCCTCGTAGTTCTGGCGTTGTTTACTTTTTCAAAAAACAAAGACTGACGCGCCATGACAAAAACAACGGATTTAATGGCGAAATTGCACAAGAAAAACGCTGAAAAAGTATCAAAAATAAAAGAAAAAATCGCCGGAAACGCAAAATTTTTCCAAAGGGTATAGACAAAACGCATTTTATGTGGTAAAATATACCCGAAAATTCATTGTGGCGTTTTTTACGGAAAATAGCGTGTTTACGGAAAACGGCAGGCAAAAAGGAAGGTCAGAAGAAAAAGTGGAAAGAATAGGCATTATCGATCTCGGATCGAACACGGCAAGACTTGTTATCGTGGACTTGTTCACGGAAGGACATTTTATGGTAACCGACCAGCTGAAAGAAAGCGTCCGGCTGGGGCAGGATATGGACAGAGACGGCTTTCTGAAGCCGCAGCGCGTGGCGGAAACCATCCGCGCGCTGAAAATGTTCAAGCGGCTTTGCGACGCTTCGGGCGTGAGCCGCATCATCGCGGTGGCTACGGCGGCGGTGCGCAGGGCGAAAAATCAGCGTTCGTTTCTCGATGAAATTCAGGCGACCTGCGGCATTAAAATCCGCGTGCTTTCCGAAGAGGAAGAAGCGATTTTAGTATACCGCGGCGTAATCAACACGATGGATATTCCCAAGGGGCTTATCCTTGAAATCGGCGGCGGCAGCACGAAGGTGATTTATTACAACCGCAGAAACGTGATCGGCTCGGCTTCTCTGCCGTTCGGCGCGGTTACGCTGACCGACCTTTTCGCGAACGACTGCACGCCCGAAGAAGCGGCGGCGCACACCGTGGAATTTTTCACTGAACAGCTGAAGAAAATCGACTGGCTTTCCGAAGTGGATACCGAAGAAGTGCAGATGATCGGCGTGGGCGGTTCGTTCAGAAACCTGTTCAAAATCAGCAAACTCGTTAAGAAATACCCGCTTGACACGGTACATAACTACCGCCTGTCCACGGACGATTTCAACGTGATTTACGATAAAATCAAGGCGCTGGATATCGATAAGCGCAAGAAAATCCGCGGGCTTTCGCCTTCCCGTGCGGACATTATGCCCGCCGCGATGGCTATCATCAAATCGTTTGTGGATTATATGGGCGTGAAAGACTTCGCGATCGGCGGAAACGGTTTGCGCGAGGGCATCATGTTCAATCAGTCCGTGCCGATGACGGTGGAAAAGCCGATTTCCGACGTATTGAATTATTCGCTGGAAACGCTGGTGCTGTATTACGGCTGCGACCCCGCGCACGTGGAGCACGTGGTGCATCTTTCCATACAGCTGTTCAAGCAGCTGCGCGTGCTGCACAAGTTTTCGCGGCAGTATCTTAAAATTCTGAAAATCGCGGCGTTCATGCACGACGTGGGGCTGAGAATCAAGTATTACGGGCATCAGAAACACAGCATGTACATGATTCTGAATTCGATGATCTGCGGCGCCACGCACAGAGAGATCGTGCTGGCGGCGTTTGTGGCGGGCTGCCACGAAAGAGAGGACGTGAACCTTACCGAGTGGCAGAGATATAAAGACCTTGTTACGGAAGAGGACCTCGACGCGGTGAAAAAGCTGGGCGTGTTGCTTCGTATCGCGGAAAGCTTCGACCGTTCGCATGCGGGGCTTGTAACGGGCATCACCTGCGACGTTCTGGGCGATTCCGTCATCATGAAAACGGAGCTTGCGGGCGACGCTACGCTGGAAATCCGCACGGCGATGACGGCTTCGGCGGAGTTCAAGAAAACCTACCGCAAAAACCTCGAAATTTTATAAAATCGGACGATATAAAAAAGCCGCTTGGGCGCGCGGGCGTGCCGGCGGTTTTTGTTTACGGAGCAGCAGAAGATGAATTTCGTACTGGCAAGCGCGTCGCCGCGGCGCAAAGAATTGTTTAAAAAAATTACGGAGAATTTCGAAATAGACGCGGCGAAAGGCGAAGAGCGCGCGGATGAATCGTTGCCGCCCGCGGAATATGCCGAAACGCTTGCACGGCACAAGGCGGAAGAGGTTGCGGCAAAAAAGGAACACGCGGGAAAAATCGTGCTCGGCGCGGATACGGTGGTGGCGATCGGCGGCAGAATTCTCGGAAAGCCGAAGAGCGAAGAAGAAGCCGGGACGATGCTGCGGCTGCTTTCCGGGAAAGAACACAGCGTATTTACGGGCGTATGTCTGATTTTCCCGGACGGCGAAAAAATCGTGCGACACGACGAAACGAAAGTGAAATTCAAGCCGTTTACGGAAGAATTCATCCGCGATTATGTGGCGGGCGGTTCGCCGATGGATAAGGCGGGAGCATACGGCATACAGGACGGCGTGCCGACGGAATACGTGCGCGGAAGCATCGATAACGTGGTGGGATTGCCTGCGGAGCTTCTGGAAAGAATATTGAAACAAAAGGAAACGAACGAAAATGATAAAGCTTGCGATTGATCTGGGCTCTTCGGTAACGAAGATATACCGCGCGGACGGCGGCAGCGGCATCGTGCTTGCCGAACCTTCCGCGGTGGCGGTGGACGGCATTACCGGCGAAGTGAAAGCCATCGGGAAAGACGCCAAAAAACTGGTGGGGAAAACGACGGAGTCTACCGAAATAGAGTTTCCCGTGTACGAAGGCGAAATTAAAAACGGCAGGCTTGCCGCCGAAATGCTGAAAGAATTTCTGCGCCGCGTAAATCCCGACGGGGCGGCGTTCAAAAAGACGGAAGTATTGTTTGCGCTGCCCTGCGGCGCGGGCGACGAGGCGAAATCCGCCTATTCGCTGCTGGCGGAAGAGTGTCGCTTGAAAAACGTATATTTCGCGGAGGTGCCGTATCTTGCCGCGCTGGGCGGAGAAGCGGTGCTTTCCGATTCCGAACCCGTGTTTGTAATGGATATGGGCGGCGGAAACACGAATATCGCGGTGCTTTCTTCCGAGGGGATTATCGCAGGGCTTTCGATGAATATCGGCGGCAACAATATGGACGCGGACATTGCGGGGCGCGTGGAAAAAATCAAATCTCTGCGCGTGGGCGCGCTTACCGCGGAGCGACTGAAAAACGAAATCGGCTCGCTTTCGCCCGAAGCGCGCGGCGCAACGGTGGCGGAGGGAATCAACATTCTGCAATTCCGTCCGGCGGGCGTATCGGTGCAGGCGGGCGAGATTGCCGATTGCATATCGGTGTATTTCGATAAAGCTGTGGAATACGCTTCTTACGTGCTGAAAGGGTTGCCTGCGGAAGTGGCTGCGGCGGTGAATAAAAACGGATTGTATCTTTCGGGCGGTGTGGCGAAACTGCCGTACGCGGCGGAGTATCTTTCGCGAAAACTGGAAATGCGCGTGCGCACGTGCGCCGAACCGCAGTACGCCGTGATTACGGGCGCGGGGGCGCTGCTGCGTGATAAAAAATTATTTAAAACACTGTGTATAAGCGAGTAAAAGATTTGAAAATAAACGAAGGCTTCTCCGCAAAAAGGAGAAGCCTGTTTTCTTATTGAGTTGAATTTACGCTTGATTTGTCCGGTATAGAAAACAAGTTGCGCCATTTGCCCTGAAAATTCCGCAAAAATTTTCAGGGCAAAAATGAATCACGCATAAAATGTTACGCCCCTCATCCGGTGGCTTTGCCGCCACCTTCCCCCCCGCGGGGGAAGGCTGTATACAAGGTATAAATTACAATGCCCGGATGGCTTCCACGGGCTTCTTTCTTGCCGCGGTGAATACGGGCAGGAACGTGGCGATTGCCGAAGTAACCGCCGCGATGGCAAGCAGTATGGCAACCGAAGCTCCGCCGAACACGAAGATGGAAGCGCTGATGGTGGTGCTGATTTCACGGTTGAGAATATTGCAACCGACGACGCTGCCCGCAATGCCGAGCGCCAGACAAATCAGCGCGATGACGAACGATTCGGAATAGAAAATTTTGAATACATCCGCGCCGCGCGCGCCCACCGCGCGCAGGATGCCGATTTCTTTTTTCTTGTAGGAAATGGACGTGGCGATGAAGTTGGAAAGCAGCAGCATGGAAAACGCCGCCAGCACGATGCCTATCCACATGAAGATTTCCGATAATTCCTGCACCAGCGAGTTTACCAGTTCCAGCGCCTGCGTCTGCGCGTTACCGATGGCAAAGCGCGTATAATCTTCGCCGAAATCGTAAGAGAACATCGATAAATCGTATCTGTGCGCCGAAGAGTAGGGCAGGAACACCGCGTCGTATTTCGCGTCGGCGGGTTCTTCGTAATAGAACGTATATGTTGTGGAGGAAAAATATTGATTGTTTGCCTGAGCGTAAGATTCGAAAGTTTTATACAGCGCGTTGCAGTCCGCTTCCGTAGCGAAGAAAAGACCGTCGCTATAGTTCTTTTCGGAATCGAACACGAATCCCGCGACTTTGAAAGTTTTCGCTTCGCCTGCCCGTTTCCAGCCGTCTTTACCCGAAACCAGCACCTGAACATCGAAGGCGATATCGCCGCTGCCGAATGCCGCCGCGTACTTTTCGTATACCGCGGAAACGATTTCTTTTACCTGCGCTTCGGTGAAAATAATATCGACGTAAGAATTCTTTTCGCTGTCGAAAATCTGAGTCTGACCGTTTGCGGCAAGGTTTGCCCAGTCGTTTGCGGTGGCGTCGTAGCCAGCAAGTACGGACGGAATTTCGAAAGATTCGTTGACGAACTTGAATTGTTTTGCCTGTGCTTCGTATTTGCCGCCCGTGCCCGTAAGCGTTAAAAATTTCTCATACGCGGCGATTACTTCCTCTGGATCGTTGCCACCCTGCTGTTGACTCAGAAGCCAGTCCTGCATCGTCCATTGTGCGGGAATGAAAGAGGAGCCTGTGTATTCGGCGGCGACGTCCTGCCAGAAAGACGAAAAATCAATGTCGGTCAGCAGGCGGAGAAGCCGCGCGAACATCGCCGGCGTGATGACGGCTTCGCCGTCCGATACCGCGGTTTTTCCGTTCAGCCAGACGGTGCTGCCCACGTCGGGAAGCAGGGAGGATTTCAGATACGTCCATTCTTCGTGGTAGCCGGAATCTTCTTCTCCGTCTTTTTTCGCGAATGCGGCGCGGTGATAGTGCGCTTCGTTCAGTTCGTTGCGCAGCGCAAGACTTTGCAGTTTTGTTGCCGTACGGAAGGCGGTTGCCGTGTTTTCGTTGAAAAACGCGATTTCGTGATAACCGTCCGTGAGGGCGGCGGAAAGATTCTGCAAATCTTTAGCCTGCTGTTTGATTTCTTCCGTCGAAACCGCCTGCGAGGTTTTTTCGCCGTACGTTTTGTATTGTTCGTAAAGCGCTTTGTCGCCGCTGTCGAAAACGCCCGAAATTTTATAGGTCGCCGTTTGGGAAAATCCGTTGTAATACAGCGTAAAGCTAATAGTTTTGCCTAAAAGCTGCCCTGCCGAAGCAACGTTTTCGTAATTCGCCTTGACAAGCACCGAGGCGGTGTAGGAGGAAATCAGAATTTCGTCGTCCGCCGCGGGATAAGTTCCGAATTTCACGCGGTTTCTGAACGCGTGATTTTCGGGCAGATACCCGGCGTATAAAAGCTCCGCCGAATAGTATTTTCCCGCGTCGACAAGGTTTACGTCGTTCAGAGTTACCGCTTTTGCCTGAAAATCGGAAGAATAGGAATCGGGCGCGAGCAGGGTGGTAACTCCGAACGTTTCTTCTCCGAACGTTTTTGCGATTTTTTCCGCTTCGGCGTCCGTGATACGGGTATGCGCCGCGCGGTCGTAAGAATAGGAGTTCGTTTCGCCGTCGTTCGTATAAGTGTACGTTTCCGTGTACTTATACACTTTATCCACGTGCAGCACGTTTACGCCCGCGTCGTTTAAAGTCTGGTACAGCGTTTCGTCTTTATCGTACAGCATCAGCGTGGAAAACAGCCCGAACATGATAAATGCCACCGAGCAGAGCAAAATAGTGAAAATCAGACGGAACGGCTTGGATTTCAAGCCCGAAACGCCGATTCGGAACGCGTGCCGCATGGGCAGCTTCGAACGGATGAATTTCGTCTTTTTTCCGTCGTATTGCTTTTTCGGGATTTTCTTTTCGTCCGTCTGCGCGAAGAATTCTTTGCCGCCGTTTTCGGTGATGTGGCTGACTTTTTTAAAATCGGAAATTTCCTTTTCGCCGCCGGAGATTATCGCGTTTTTGTTGCGCGACAAAAACGCGTAAATGTACTGATAATCCTGCTGCGTGAGCGCCGCGCCGTCCTTTACCGAAAGGGTGTTTTCGCCGATGATTTCGAGGTTTGCCCCCAGCGCCTTAGCCGCGGCTTCTTCTTTGGTTACGTCCGATAAAATTCTGCCGTCTTTCAGTTCGATGATTCTGTCGCCGTACTCTTCCGCAAAATCGCGATCGTGCGATACCACGATAACCAACTTGGTTTTCGAAAGCTTTTTCAGCGTGTCGAATACCTGTTTGCCGGTGGCGGAATCCAGCGCGCCCGTCGGTTCGTCCGCCATGATGATTTCGGGGTGTTTGATCAGCGCGCGGGCGATGGCGATGCGCTGCTTCTGCCCGCCCGAAAGCGTGTTGGGTTTGCGTTTTGCGAACGAGCTTAAATCCACGTCGTCAAGAAGCTGTTTGATGGCTTTTTTATCTTTCGGTTTGCCCTGCAGTTCGAGGGCGAGCGCGATATTATCTTCTACCGTGAATTCGTTGAGAATGTTGTATTCCTGAAACACAAACCCGATAAAAGTATTGCGGTAAGAATCGAAATCGCTCTGCGAAAAGTTTTTGCTGGAACGCCCTTTTACGATAATTTCGCCCGACGTGGGTGAATCGAGTCCGCCGCATACGTTTAAAAGCGTGGATTTGCCGCTGCCGCTTTTGCCCAGCAGAAATACCATGCCTTTTTCGGGAAAACGTACGGAAACGTCGTTCAGAGCCTTGGTTTCCACGCCGCCTTTGGCTTTGTAAATTTTTGTTAAATGTACTACTTCTAACATCCGGTTTCTCCTTTTTCGGTTTTGCCGCGGGTTTCTGAACCGATTATAACATAAAGAGGCGCAAAAAGCAAGAGAATTAACAAAAATTTCACCGTTGCGGCGGGTTTTTCGCCGCGGCGCGCGCCGCAATGCTTGACAGCGTCTGCAAAAACTGCTATAATATTTACAGAACGGAAACGTTGCCGGATTTAAGGCGGCGCAACCGAAAAACAGTAAGGAAGGCTTTTTAATATGAAGTATGCTTTAAGAGGGATTACCGCAGAGGAACTCAACTACACCGTGAACCGCATTAAAATGGACAGGAACACGAAATTCGAAATCAAACCGCAGTTTTCGCGCACGATCAGAAAGGTACAGGAAAACGACAAACTGTACTTCGTTGCGCTGGAAGTAAAGGTGGAATCCACCGAAGCGGAACCCAAGCCGTTTAATCTGAAAGCGCGCCTTGTGGGAATTTTCGAAGCGGAGGACGTGAATACCGACGAAGATCGTCAGGTACTGGCGATTTCCACTACGGAAATCGTATACCCGTATCTTCGCGCCGTGGTTTCGTCGCTTACGGCAAACGCGTTTATCAATCCGCTGATTCTGCCCGTGATTCCCGCCGGAACGATGTTCCCGGAGGACAGAGGCGAGCAGCAGTCGAAATCGTTTGAATCGCCCGACGTGCTGAACTGAAAGCGATAAAAAACAAAAAGCAACAGCCCCCGCGGCGGAAAGTTCCGTGCGACGAGGGCTGTTTTTTTGTGCTGTGCTATTGTTGTGCTATTCTTCGGCGGTTTCTAAAGAATATAGCGAAAGCGTGCGGATTTGTTTGAGAACTGTTCCGCACGCAATGTAAGAAAAGGCGTTTACGAAGCAGCCTGAGAGGGAACGCGGACTATTTTTGTGCCGGAAAAAGCGCCTCTTATTTCCGTATCTTCCGGAATATATAATGTGGGCAATTTCGGACAACGATAGAACGCCATAGAATCAATGAGCTTTATACTTGCGGGAAAAGAAATTTCGGTCAGATTAGAGCAATACATAAAAGCTGCTATACCGATTTCCGTAAGCGTATCCGGCAGAACTACTTTTTTAAAAGCAGAATTGTAAAAAGCTTCCATTTCAATGATTTCCACCCCGTGAGGAATGACGATTTCTTCCGCCTGCAGCCACGCGCAGGTACCGGCACCGATAATTTTAACGCCTTGCGGAATTACGCTTATGTTGCAAGCGGCTACAAGCTTTCCAGTAGCTTTTTCGATAATGCAATTCCCTTCGCTTTTATAAGCAGGGTTACTTTCGGCTACTTCCAAAGAAGTAACTTGTGTGCCGTGTGTGATAAAAGAAGACTCCAGCGTAGTAACCTTTTCCGGAATAAAGAAAGACGTGTTTTTACAATAGTAAAAGGCTGCATATTCGATTTTCTCTACAGAGGAGGGAATAGATATGCCGTTGGGCAGAGAGAAAAAAGAAAAAGCGGAACGTCCGATAATTTTAACCTCATCAGGGATAACGCTTGTATTGCAGCCGGCGATTACTTTGTTTGTAGCTTTTTCAATAATGCAATTTCCTTCGCTTTTGTAAAACAGATTTTTCTCATCTACGCTAAGTTCTGTAAGATTATGGCAGGCAGCCGTGAGGAACGTTCCGATTTTTTTCACTTGTTGCGGAATATGCAGCTTTTTTAAAGAGGTGCAGTTTTCAAAAACGAAGTTTTCAATTTCGTTGCAGACGGGAATTTCTATTTCCTGCAAAGATGTACATCCGTCGAAAGTGTGACTTTGCAAAGTTCTAATATTTCGAGGCAAACGGATGCGTTGTAAGGAGCTGCAGTCTTGGAATGCATCATATCCGATTTCAAGGACGGAATCCGGAATGACGACGCGGGTTATGTTTTTTGCGTTATCAAAAGCGTGTTTCGCAATTTGTGTAACGGGTTTTCCATTTACGGAAGAGGGAATAACGATTTTTCCCTGCAAGGCTTCCGGATTATCTGCCTTGATTTCGTATTCGCCGGTTTTATATTCTTGTACAAGAAGAGGGGAGGCTTCTAATTTATATTCGAACGGAGCAGACCAAGCCGATTTCTGATAATTGAACGTATCGTCGCCCACGCTTCTGATTTGTATCCGGTAAGTTGTCGGCGCGGTGGTAATCGTAAACAAGTCCAGCGAAGGCTCGTCAGCTTCGTATTCGGTTCCGTCGATATCCACAAGGTACCATTCGGTATGCGGCGTAGCATCCCAAAGCAGATAATCGTTTTCCACGCGGATATTTTCGGGCGGAAGGAAATTTTCTTTTTGCCGGTTGCAGGCGGCAAACGCCGAAAGTAAACAGATAAAAAACGTAAATACGGCAAACTTTTTCACGCGGGATAACATAGGCGCTCCTTAAAATAATAAAATTATAATACAGAAAGCGTGCGGTTTTTTTTGGAAAATGCTCCGCACGCAATGTAAGAAAAGGTGTTTACGAAGTAGCCTGAGAGGGAACGCGGACTATTTTTGTGCCCCACCAAAATGCCTCCCATCCGATTTCCGTATCTTCGGGAATATATAGCGTGGGCAGATGTTGGCAATAAATAAACGCGCAGGCGCCGATTTTTTTTATGCTTGCGGGGAATGCGATTTCCGTGATATTTTCACATTTTCTGAAGGCGGCCCCACGAATTTCCGTAAGCGTATCCGGCAGAACTACTTTTTTTACAGTAGATTCGAGAAAAGCTTCCTCGTAGATTATTTCTACCCCGTGAGGGATTACGATTTCTTCCGTCTGAAACCATCTGAAAGCGCAGGGACCGATTGCTTTAACGCCTTGCGGAATTACGCTTGTGTTGCAGCCTTTTACCACCGTGCCAGTGGCTTTTTCGATAATGCAGTTTCCTTCGCTTCTATAAACGGGGTTGTTTTCGGCTACCGTAATCTGCGTAAGATTCGGACAATAGCCGATAAATTCATAATCTAAATAGGTAACGCTTTCCGGAATTACCAAAGTTTTTCCGGAATACGTAGATAAAGCGCATAGTTCTAATTTTTCTATATTGGAGGGAATTACGAAAGGCTCCGGCATAGAACCGCAAAACGCTAAAGGACCTATTGTTTTTGCGCTTTGCGGGATAACGCTGGCGATGCAGCCCGCGATTATCGTGTGCGTTGATTTTTTAATTATACAATTTCCTTCGCTTTCGTAAAACAGATTGTTTTCATCAACGGTAAGGGAAGTAAGATTTTTGCAGTAAGCCGTAATGCAGTTTCCGATTTCGCGAACGCTTTGCGGAATATGTAACGAAGTTAATGACGAGCAATTATAAAAAGCGGAAGTCGATATTTTTGTAACTCTGGGAAGATTGATTTCGGTTAAAGCGGCGCAATTTCGAAAAGCTTCAAATGGAATTTCTTTGAGACCGTCAGGCAATACTATGCGTTGTAAACCGGTGCAATTATAAAAAGCGGAGTTGCCTATTTCCGCTACGGTGTACGGAAGCTTGACGGCGGTAACGTTAACGGCGTTTTTAAATGCGCAGGGCATAATTTTTGTGATAGGTTTATTGTTAAAGTATGCCGGAAGAATTACTGACCCGCTTAAACTTTCAGGATCAACCGCTTTAATCTGGTATTCCGTATTGTTATTGATAGACTGAAACAGAAAAGGTTGCTTTTCTCTCCGATAATCGCAGAGTGCCGACCATTCTGATTTTTCATAATCGACGGTTTCGTCTCCGCAGCTTTTAATTCTTATCTGATAGGATGATTTCGGCTCGGTGGTAATTTCAAAGAGACTCAGGCTGTTTGTATCGGCTTCGTATTCGGTGCCGTCGATATCCACAAGGTACCATTCGGCGTGAAGGGCTTCGTCCCAGAAGAGATAATCGTTTTCCACGCGGATATTTTCCGGGGGAAGAATTGCTTCCGCTTTTTTGCAGGAAACAAAAGCCGCAACAGAAAGTATGAAAAAAATAGGGATAAGAACTGTTTTTATAAGTTTTTGCATAAAAATACCCTCCGGAAAAACGATAAAGAATAGAGTGAAAGCGTGCGGATTTGTTTGAAAATTCCCCGCACACAGTGCGAGAAAAGGCGTTTACGAAGTAGCCTGAGAGGGAACGCGGACTATTTTTGTGCCGGAAAAAGCACCTCTTATTTCAGTGTTTTCCGGAATATATAACGTGGGTAATTTCGGACAACTATAGAACGCCATAAAATCAATAAGCTTTATACTTGCGGGAAAAGAAATTTCGGTCAGATTAGAGCAATACATAAAAGCTGCTATACCGATTTCCGTAAGCGTATCCGGCAGAACTACTTTTTTAAAAGCAGAATTGTAAAAAGCTTCCATTTCAATGATTTCCACCCCGTGAGGAATGACGATTTCTTCCGCCTGCAGCCACGCGCAGGTACCGGCACCGATAATTTTAACGCCTTGCGGAATTACGCTTATGTTGCAAGCGGCTACAAGCTTTCCAGTAGCTTTTTCGATAATGCAATTCCCTTCGCTTTTATAAGCAGGGTTACTTTCGGCTACTTCCAAAGAAGTAACTTGTGTGCCGTGTGTGATAAAAGAAGACTCCAGCGTAGTAACATTTTCCGGAATAAAGAAAGAGGTGTTTTTACAATAGTAAAAGGCTGCATATTCAATTTTTTCAACAGAGGAGGGAATGGATATGCCGTTTGGCAGAGAGAAAAAAGAAAAAGCGGAACGTCCGATAATTTTAACCCCATCGGGGATAACGCTTGTATTGCAGCCTGCTATTACTTTGTTTGTAGCTTGTTCAATAATGCAGTTCCCTTCGCTTTTGTAAAACATATTTTTCTCGTCTACGCTAAGTTCTGTAAGATTATGGCAGGCAGCCGTGAGGAACGTTCCGATTTTTTTCACTTGTTGCGGAATATGCAGCTTTTTTAAAGAGGTGCAGTTCTCAAAAACGTAGTCTCCGATTTCGTTGCAGACGGGAATTGCTATTTCCTGCAAAGATGTACAGTATTCGAACGCAGAGTGGTTTAAAATTTTAATATTTTTGGGTAACCGTATACGTTGTAAAGAGAGGCATTCTTTGAATGCCTCATATCCGATTTCAAGGACGGAATCCGGAATGACGACGCTGGTTATGTTTTTTGCTTTATAAAAAGTGTAGTTCGCGATTTTTGTAACGGGTTTTCCGTTTACGGAAGAGGGAATAACAATTTTGCCCTGCAAAGATTCCGGTTTATCCGCCTTGATTTCGTATTCGCCGGTTTTATATTCTTGTACAAGAAGTGGGGGGGCTTTCAGTTCGTATTCGTACGGAGCAGACCAAGCCGATTTCTGATAATCGAACGTATCGTCGCCTACGCTTCTGATTTGTATCCGGTACGTTGTCGGCGCGGTGGTAATCATAAACAAATCCAGCGAAGGCTCGTCGGCTTCGTATTCGGTGCCGTCGATATCCACAAGGTACCATTCGGTATGCGGCGTAGCATCCCAAAGCAGATAATCGTTTTCCACGCGGATATTTTCGGGCGGAAGGAAATTTTCTTTTTGCCGGTTGCAGGCGGCAAACGCCGAAAGTAAACAGATAAAAAACGTAAATACGGCAAACTTTTTCACGCGGGATAACATAGGCGCTCCTTAAAATAATAAAATTATAAAAACAAAAAGCGTGCGGAATTTTTTGGAAAAATGCTCCGCACGCTTTCGTTTGGTTCAGATAGCCCGTAACGAAACGTTAAAGATCGTTATACGGGTAATGGCGGAAGTATTCTGCGTCTTCGGGAGACATAATTTTTTGCCAGCCGCGCATGGAAACCGCGTCGCCTGCAGCACCGGGGTCTATCATCCACCCCCCATCGCCGGCTAACATGGGAGAATGAGTAACCTCGCATCTTCCGACAACGTTATTGTACTCAGAAAGGTCTTCTTCGCCGAGAAACTTGTTGTAAATGTATTCATAAGAAATTTTTCCTAACTGATACAAATTCTGCGGCTCTTCAACGGTTATTTCGTAGCCGTCGCTGTTATAAAGATATACGGGGAATGATAACTCGTAAGCTGCCTGAATCGATTGCATCTGTTCCAGCCAGCTGTTCATATATTCTTCCCCGCCCCAGCTGGTGCCAATGGCGCAATAAGCGCCATTGTTGATGGCGTCGAATAAGTCGCCGGTGTTGTTGTCGCTGAATTCGTAAGAAAACTGAGTCGATTGCGACAAAATTTGCACCCAGATATTCGGCATATTGTAATAAAACACTTTAATTTTAAAATGATCGAGTACGTCTGAAAGTGGAGACTGCGTGCCTTCTATCAGTTCTCTTTGATAGTCTAAAATGTGCGGTACAAAATAATATCCAAACGCCGAATTTGAAATCTTTTTCGAAACGTCATCGTAGAACATGGCGGAATCTAACAGAAACGAAGTATGTTTAAACGGCGTATCGGTAGTAGTGTTGCCTGCCTGCGCGCGATAATAAATGTTATAAGTAAAGGTGAAGAAGAAATCTACTTTTACGTGGATATCAACGTAATCTAAAAAAGTGCTGTAGGGATTTTCGCCGTAGTTTGTGGGGTCGGGCGTGTAACGAGCTTCGTCGGTGGCGCTGATAAACATAATTTTGCAGCCATTCGATTTTAAATAGCTGAAAAAGTCTGCAAGAACGTCGGTAAAAAGTGTTGTCGAGCCGTCGTCTATTTCCTCCGTGAGTTCGGCGGACGTCATTTCGAAAATGACGTAAGAATCTGAAATATCGTTATAGTCGCCTTCTTTAAAGTTTGCTTTGAAAGTATCGGTAAATGTATTGGTTGTGTAATAATACCGCGTATACGTGTTTATCAGTCCGTCGGCAACAAATTGCCGGCACCGTGCGGCGCTTTCCGCGCTGTCGCTGAAATAGTAGAGGTGTCCGCTTGTCGGCTCGTCGTTTTCCGCTGCCGCCGCGTTAAACCCGCCGAGCATGGGGAACGCGCAGGCAAGAAGAAACAGAAATGCCATGGAAAGAGATACAAAAACAGTTTTTAATTTGCCTTTCATATAATTTCCTCCTTAAGGCTTTTTGTATCTTCATTATACCTTGCTTTTGTAAAATACGCAAGCGTTTTGGGCGTACATTTCCATATTTTCCCGAAAAAATGTTGTATTAAGCCAAAAAATGATAAATTTTATCTTTTTCTGTCTTTCGTAATGCCGTTTTGCTTTGTATTATTTATTATATAATTTTTCAACCAAGAATGCAAGTGTTTTTCGCTATTTTATTTATCGATTTTTCAATGCAATACAATCGATTTTTTATATTATATGCAAAGCGTATATTTTTTGAGAATCGGGCTATAATCTTTTTCGTCGTTTGGTTGCTGCAAAAAAGCGGTGCCGCGGCGCAAACTTTCGCGGAAAGGAGAAAGGAAAAAATATGGCGGAATTTATCCGTTCGTCAATCGTATATCTGCGTGCGTTTTTCGCGGCGCTGCTTTCGGCGGCGATCGTTTGTATTTTTGCGCTGCCGTCGGTGTTTCCGCTTTGCGGGGTTTTGCGCGGCGGCGACGAGGACGTTTCGAAAAAGAGCGGGGTGTATACGCTGTATTCCGCGTCATCGAGCGGCGGCTTTACGGAAAATCCGGATTTTCTGCAGCTTTTTGCCGTGCGCGGCGAGGCTGCCGTATACGAATTTTCTGCGGAAAATGCGGCGGCGCGCGAGGGGATTTTAAGCGCGGTTTCAAAGAAGTTGAACGCGGAAGTGTGTTTTACGGAAGAGGCGGGCGGCGCGATTTCGTACTATTGTTATTCCGATAAAATCGGCGCGGCGCGCGCGAAAAAAATAGGAAATTGTTTCGTCAATCTGCAGGTGGTGTTCCGCGGCGGAGAAGCGATACTCGGCGTGCCGCTTGTTTTCAGCGGGTATTAAGCGTTGCCGCGGCTTTGCTGCGGAACAGATGAAAAATTTTTATAAATCGGCTGTATAAAACGGGAAAAAACGGTCAATAACCGTACTACCGAAACCAAAAAGGAGATAAAAACATAATGAAAGAACAAAGCGAAAAAGCAGTGAAGAAAGGCACGAGATCGTACTTTTATGCGGTGCTCGGCTGTATCGCCGTGCTGCTGGCGGCGGCAATCGTAATTACGGCGGTGGCGCTTTCCGGCAGAAAAGACGATATTGCCGGCGTACCCGATCCCGGCGAAATCGTAACGCCCGGCGGCGACGAGCCCGCGGGACCTTCCGAACCGGACAAGCCCGACGAACCCGCGCCCGTAACGAAACCGGACGGATTCTACGCGCCCGTGGCGAATATGAATTCGTTGAACCAGTACGGATTTTACTACAATAAAACGCTGAATTGTTACCACCTGCACGGCGGAATCGATTTTGCCGCAACGGCGGGAGATAAGGTGTTTGCCGCAGACGACGGCGTTATCGAAGAAGTGTATACTTCCGATTTGCTCTGCGGAGGGAAAATCGTTATCAGGCATGCGAACGACGTGCGTACCGTTTACGAATACGTGGACGTTGCCGCGGGACTGAAAGCGGGCGACAGCGTAACGCGCGGGCAGGAAATCGCCGCCGTGGCTGCGGCTACCGGTGCGGAATACAAAGAGGGCGCGCACCTGCATTTCGAGGTGATAGAGGACGGTTCTTCCGTAGACCCTTCGAAGTATCTCACGATGGAAGAAAAGTAATCCGCCCGACGGCATACTTTTCGGAAAAACGTTAAAACGGAAAAGAAGCCGCGCGTCATAAACGCCGCGCGCGCGGCATACAATAACCTGCCGAAGAATTTTTTCGGGAGGTTATTTTTTATGAAAAAACTGCGCGTTTTGCTGTGTCTGATTTTTGCCGCCGTATTTGTGCCGTGGGGCGCGGCGTGCAAAAAAACGGAGGAATCCGCGCCGGCTTCGTACGAATTGCGGCTGGAGTATCATCCGGAAACGCGCACGTTGACGGGCGAGGAAACGTTTGCGTACGAAAACCGTCGGGACAGCGCGCCCGCGGCGCTCAAATTCAATCTGTACCCGAACGCATACCGCGAGGACGCCGTATATAAGCCTGTTTCCGGAAGCATGGAAGAATCGGCATACTATGCGGGAAAATCGTACGGAAAAATTGAAATTCTTGGCGTAGAGGGCGGCGGAGAATGGGCGATCGAGGGCGAGGATTGCAACCTGCTTTGCGTTTCGCTGTTGTCGCCGCCGGAAACCGGCGAAAAAGTTACGCTGAAAATCTCGTTCGCCGCCACCCTGCCTGCGGTGAATCATCGTTTCGGCGTATCGGAACACGCGGTGAATCTCGGTAATTTTTATCCGATTCTCTGCGGGGTATACGGCAACGGTTTTTACGAAAACGTGTACGCTTCCGAGGGAGATCCGTTTGTTTCGGATTGCGCGGATTACGACGTTTCGCTGACGTTGCCCGAAAATTACGTCGTGGCGGCTTCCGGGCGGGAACTTTCTGCGGAAACGGGGGAAAACGGGCTGAAAACCTGCCGGTACGAAGGGAAAAATATGCGCGATTTCGCGTTTGTGTGTTCCGAAAAATTCAAAGTGGCGGAATGTAAAGCGAAAACTTCGAAAAATGCCGACACCGCGGTGAAATATTATTATACCGACGATGCCGAACCGCAGAAAACGTTGGGCACGGCGCGCGATGCCCTCGAATATTATTCCGAAACCTACGGGGCATACCCCTACGGAACGTATTCCGTGGCGCAGACGGGTTTCTGCTACGGCGGGATGGAATATCCGGCGCTGTCTTTGCTTGCCGCAGGGCTTGCGGAAGAAGAGAAAATATACGCGACGGCGCATGAAACGGCGCATCAGTGGTGGTATGCGCTGGTGGGCAGCAACGCAGCGGAAGAGGCGTGGCAGGACGAGGGCGCGGCGGAGTATTCGGCGGCGTGCTTTTTCGGCGAATACAAACAGTACGGCATCGATAAAGAAACGTTGATCCGCTCGGCGGAACAGGAATATCACGCATATTACAGCGTTTATTCGCGGGTGTTTCACGGCACGGATACGCGGATGAGCCGACCGCTTGGCGATTACGCGGGCGACTACGAATACCGTGCGATTGCGTACGATAAAGGGCTGATGCTGTTTTCGGCATTGGAAAAATCGGTGGGGAAAAAGACGGTGGAAAAAGCGCTGAAGGCGTATGTGGAGGCATGCGCGTACAAAATCGCGACGCCTGCGGATCTGGTGGCGTCGTTCGAACGCTCCGGCGTGGATGTATCGGGGCTGTTTTCTTCGTTTTTAAACGGCGAAGCGATTGTATAAAAAGTAAAAAAGGGGCGCGGTAGAGGCAGGCGCCGAACGCTTGCGTTTTTCGGAAAAAAGGAGTATAATATGCGTATTATCGTGGTACGGTGCGCGCGGAAGCGGCGCGCGAAAGAAGAAACAGAGGAGGATAAAATGCCGATTTTACAATACAAATGCAAAAAATGCGGAAAGCGTTTCGAGGAGTTGGTGAAATCGCACACGGATACGGTGGTGTGTCCCGATTGCGGCGGAGAAACGCAGCGCGATTATTCGGGAGAAATGTATTCCGCTACGGGAAAACAGACAAAAAAATGCACGGGGCATTGCGCCACGTGCGGGGGATGTCATTAAATTTAAATTCGGTTCGTGCGGGGTATAGGCGCGTTGAACGCGTTTTTTGCCCACTTTTATTTGGCGATGCTTTGCGAAATGATAATGTTTAATCGGGGTATTCTGCGCTGCCGATAGTGCCGATTTGCCGCCACTTTTATTTGGCGGCGGAGATTTGCGGAATGCTATTGTTCAATCGGGATATTCCGCACTTTCGATAGTGCCGCCGCCAAGGCAATTTTCTCCGTCGTATAATACGGCGAACTGTCCTTCGGTTACGGCGCGCTGTTTTTCTTTAAAATCGATATGCAGCCCGCCGTCGTCTTTTACGGTAACGCGCACCGCCTGATCGGGCTGGCGATAGCGGAATTTCGCGTAGCAATCGAACGTTCTGCCGCGCTCGGCTACGGGCGAAGCGGGAATCCAGTTCATGCCGCTTACCTCGCAGGAAACGGAATACAGGGGCGATTCGTCGCCGTGGGAAACGTAAAGAATATTGTTTTTCAGATCTTTCTTCACTACAAACCATCTGCCCTCTTCTTTCTCGCCCTTCATGCCGCCGAGGTACAAGCCCTTGCGCTGCCCCAGAGTGTAATACATCAGTCCCTCGTGTTCGCCTACTTCTTTTCCCGAAAGGTCGAGAATTTTGCCGGGCTTGGCGGGCAGGTAGCCGCTTAAAAATTTGCGGAAATTGCGCTCGCCGATGAAACAGATGCCTGTGGAATCTTTCTTTTTTGCCGTGGCAAGTCCGTATGTTTCGGCAATCGCACGGATTTCCGGTTTTTGCATATCCTGCAGCGGGAAAAGTACGTCTTTCAGCTGTTCCTGCGAAAGTTGATTCAAAAAGTACGTCTGGTCTTTGTTTCCGTCTGCGGCTTTCTGCAGAAGATGCACGCCGTTTTCGTGGGAAATTTTGCAGTAATGCCCCGTGGCGATATAATCGGCGCCGAGCTTTTTCGCTTCGCGAAGAAACGGTCCGAACTTGATTTCGCGGTTGCAGAGTACGTCCGGGTTCGGCGTTCTTCCTGCGGAGTATTCGGCAAGAAAGTACGAAAAAACGCGGTCAAGATATTCTTTGGCGAAATTTACGGTGAAATAGGGGATATCGATGGCTGCGCACACTTTGCGCACGTCTGCGTAATCGTCGGCGGCGGTACACACGCCGTTTTCGTCGGTCTCTTCCCAGTTGCGCATAAACAGACCGATGACGTTATAGCCTTGTTGTTTTAAAAGCAGGGCGGCAACGGAACTGTCCACCCCGCCGCTCATGCCTACTACTACCGTTTTTTGCATAAAAATACTCCGAAAATGTCCGTTTTGATTGTTTTCAGCCGTTTTTCAGACGACGAAACGCAGGAAAAATACGCAAAAATCGCGCGGACGGAAAAATTTTTGAAAAAATTTAAGAATATTATAGCATAAACGCTTGCAAAAATAAAGCGAAAAAGAGTAAAATAGATAGAGAAAAAGGAAAAAGGTTTACCGAAGGGCGGAATTGTGCCTATAGAAACCGAAAATGTGCCCGTGGTGGAATTGGATACCATTAGAGCCTCCGACATAGAAAGGGAACGGAAAACGGACCCCGCAAAACGTAGGAAAACCAGTGAAAAAGGAGTTAAAAACCGCAATTTCAGAAAATGCATAAAAATTTTACACCCAAAATTACACCCTGAAAGGTGTTATGCAAAAGCCTATAATTGGTGTTGGGGTAAAATCGACATAAATGTACTCGTGGTGTAATTGGATAACATTACGGCCTCCGACGCCGTCGATTTCTGGGTTCGAGCCCCAGCGGGTACACCAATACTTAGCAAAGCCCTACGCATTATATGCGTAGGGCTTTGAACTTTTTATTGATGGTTAAAATTGCAAATTATAAAAAACTATTTCAAATTAAGAATTTACGAAATAATGTTTTCCGTTTACGGTAACTTCATTGTCCGAAACGGCAGGCTTGCCTTTCCCGCAGGCGCGAATTAAAATGTTGTGCGAATCGGCGTTCGCTTTCGGGATATTGCCGAACGATAAATTCTCTTCTTTGGCAACGGAAACAATCTCAAAGCCTTTGCATACGAAAAACGATGAAAATTGCCACAGTTTTTCAAATTTACCGTTGCTGTCGGCAATCAGGCAAACATTTGAATTTTTGTGATAAGCGGTAATGCGATAGTAGTGATTCATAGTAAAATCTCCTTGTAGAATTTAAAAAATTTATTTGTCGTATTTCATAAAGCGCGGATATTGAAGAAAAAAGGCGGGCGTTTTCCAGACCGACCACGTTTCTAAGGTAAGAGAGTTCCGGTGTCGGACAATCGCGGGAACGCCCGCCAAAGCCAACTGCAAATACGTCATATGCACGCACCGTAAATCAATGTCGGAACAGTCGATGAAGCAATGTCGGGCGTAATTGATATTGTAAGTATTTTTCAAAACGTCAAGAGCGGCAATCGCCATTCCGCCCCCGCCGCAACACGGATCGTAGATAGAAATAATGCCGTCGTTTTCGGTTAAAGCAATCGCGTTTTTCTCACCGAGCGTTACTTCTGCCATAAACTTTGAAATATGATACGGCGTAAAAAATTGCCCCTTGTTGCCGTTTCCGAGATCACACCGCATAAACAATTCGCCCAGATGATCGCCGAAGCGACCGTTATCGTAAACGCAGGACGAAAGCAGAGCAAATAATTTCGCGAAAATGTCGGCAAGTGCTTGTCTTACGGAAAGCGGGTAGGCGGACATAACCTGCTTGTAACGTTCTTCGCGTTTATCTTTTTGTATTAAATCAACGGTGTTAGCAATCGCAAGTGCGCCGCATTCGAATAAATCGGAAACGAATTTTGATTTATCCACGTTGCGACTTTCGTTGTTGATATCATTGATAATCTCGTCGAGCGAAGGGATCGGATACGGGCAAAGGTTTTGCGGTTGCTGGGGGTGTTTAACCGGCTTAAAAGGTTTTAATGCAACGTTTTCGGAATAAGAACAAGTATCGAAATCGAAATCAAAAGTAAAAGGTTTCATAAATAAAAAATCTCCTGTAAAAAGCAAATCACGCGGCGGACCTTTGAATTTTGCGAAGTTTCTTATTCGCATAGGGCAGCCACGTGAGATTGACAAATTGCAAAACGCCGTCGTCGGGCGTAGAATCGTGATAAGCGTAACATTGCAGTATTTTTCTTCGGCTCGGCGAGTATTCAACGGTAACGAACGGAACGTCGGGGTGTTCTTTCGTGCGAATAAAGAAAATCAGAGATTCTTCCCGCGCGAATTTCTGATCGTACCCCATCCGACCAACGCAATGATCGAGCAATTCGCCTTCACGGATAAGCTCGGCAGGACTTTGCGCAATCACGGCGATATAAACGGACTTATTATCGTATTCAAGCCCCGAATACTTGTTTGCAACGGCGGCGAAAGTATCGTAAAAGGCTTTCCGTTCTTTTTTGTCCTGTACCGCTTTTGCGGTGGCGTATTCGTCAATACGGATATCGTGCCAACGCTTGAAGTCGCGGGGATAACGATTTTTTTCAATCGCCATATCCAGATTCAGATAGCGGCAGGCGTCGAAATAATCTTTGTAGGAATAAACGGAAATTTGTTGTTTATTGAGATACAGAATCAATTTTTCAAGGTCGTTTTTGAAAAAATCACGAAGTTCGGCGGTGTTTTCCGATTTCAGTAACTCCAGACGGCTTTTACGTAACATTTGCAGTTCGGGTAAGGCTTTGCCCGTTTTAAACGCGCGAAGGATCACGTCTACGTAATACTTGTTTTCCGTAAGTTCCGTGCGGTTTTTCATAAGCCATTTTGCAAACGATTTGTTTTTGCCGATTTTCTGTAAAATCTGTTTTGAAAAGACGTAATCGTCGAGTCCCGCTTTCATAAGGTATTCGATTTGCGGATATGTTTCGTAAAGTCGCAAGTATTCAAATATTTTTACGCCCGTGTATCTTTCAACGGCAGAATATTTGTATTCGGGGAATTTGTCTAAGTATTCCCGGTTAACGACAGGCGCGTGCGGATCGAAATACTTGTTTGTGGAAACAATCCATTCGGTGCTTTCGTACCAACGCGGTGCTTTTTGCGCGCCTTGTTCGTACCAGCCTACGAAATAGCCCCAGATATTATAAAAAACCATATCTTTCACGAAGCATAAATCGGAATGAATCCCGTGTACGGCGACTTGTTTATAAAGCCACTTCTTATACCGATATTTCACGGCGACGGTAACTTTTACGAGTTCGCCGTCGTTTTTTGTGAGGTAGGCATAAAAGCGCGTTCGGTGGGGCAACGTTACATTATTATTTTGTATATCGGCTTTTTTGATGCGGGCGAGAATATATTTGGGAATAGGTTTAATTTTTTCGATTTTCATAAGAATGTACCTCGGTTAAACTAAAATAAAGCAATCGCCGAGAAGGTCTGCAAGCGCGCAAACGGCTTCGGGATCGAACGCTTTGGCAAACGCTTTTTCTTCTTCGAGTAGGGTATTTTCTACGTCGGTTTCGTTCGGTGCGGGCAAATCTTCTGAAAGATGCGGAGGTTCGGTAATATCGCCGTCGAATTCTTTCATTTCTTCGTAGGAAAGGATTTCGCCCGTTTCTTCGTCTACTTCTTGCGGCTTCGGTTCGGGCTGAAGTTTTACCTCGTCGAGTCGTTCGCAAACGGCGATTTTATGCCCGTGTTCGATGATTTTCGATA